>JABAOF010004680.1_pt2 | contig 29508 bp, 28 predicted proteins | sample 7062171 | NCBI WGS metagenome assembly JABAOF01 (sample SAMN14538628, study PRJNA623070) | marine sediment metagenome | biome: marine biome [ENVO:00000428]; feature: marine pelagic biome [ENVO:01000023]; material: deep marine sediment [ENVO:00002113] | place: India: Gulf of Khambhat ...
GATGCTCGCTCAGGTGGGCACCCGGCCTCGCTCTTCCCGCTTCCCGCTCCCCGTTTCCCCCCTGTTCACCCCCACGGACCCCTTTCAGATTGCAACCCTTTTCTCCATGGTAGTGTCTCCTAGACAGCGACGACCCACGAGCTCGGGGGTTGGGTGGACGAACAAGCACTGATCGCCGGCGTCCGCGCCGGAGAGCCACAAGCGGAACGGGCGCTGTACGACCAGCACGTCGATCGGATCTACCGGCTGGCGTACCGGATGACCGGCGATGACGAGCTGGCCCGGGATTTCACCCAGGACACGTTCATCCGGGTCTTCGACAAGATCGAGCAGTTCCGGGGCGACGCGGCGCTCGCCACATGGCTCCGATCGATCGCGGTGAGCGTGATACTGAACGGGCTCAGGAAGGTGAAGCGATGGCGGCAGCGTGAGGTGGGGCTGAAGGTGGCCGATGCGGCCGGGACCGATCCCCGTCAGGCCGAGCCCGATCTGAAGGAGAGACTGCAGGGCGCGATAGACGGGCTGCCGGACAAATACCGAATGGTGTTCGTGATGCACGACGTGGAGGGATACACGCACGAGGAGATCAGCGAGGTGCTGGGCATGCAGCTCGGCACCTCCAAGGCGCAGCTCTCGCGGGCCCGTGCCAAGCTGCGGGAGTCCCTCGCGGAGTTCGCCGGAGAGTGGGCGTCATGACTGAAGAGAAGTTCCAGGAGTTCTTGCGCGACGCGGCGCAGGACTACCACCGGCCGCCGGAGCCGCCACGCGCAGAGATGTGGCAGGCGATCCGGGCAGCACGGCGGGCGCAGGAGGCGGAGCGGGCCCGTCGCGCCTGGCGGTGGCAGCGCCGGGCGGTGCGCTCCCCGCTGGTGCGCTGGGGCGTGGGAATCGCCGCCGCGCTCGTGATCGGGGTTGGCATCGGGCGGCTCATGCCACGGGGCGGGGGCACGCAGCTCGCGGGCGGCCCCGGGGCTGAGCCCGCCGCCGAAACTGCGGGGCCGGGCGCAGCGTACCAGCTCGCCGCTACGCAGCACCTGGGACAGGTGGAGGTGTTCCTCACCTCGTTCCGGGTCGATGCGCGCACCGGCCGATCGGTGAGCGACTCGCCGGCTGAGGCGCGGCAGCTGCTCAGCACCACACGGCTGCTGCTCGACTCCCCGGCGTCGGATGACGCGCAAATGCGTACGCTGCTGGAAGACATCGAGCTGGTCCTCGTCCAGATCGCCCAGTTCGCGGGCGAGCGTGACGACGAGGAGCTGGATCTGATCGACGACGGTATGGAACGGCGGAGCGTGCTGCTCCGGCTGCAGACGGCGCTGACCGGCCAGCCGAGCATGGTCGGCGTGCAAGGAGTGCTCTGATGCGGAACAAGAACACGACTCTCGGACTCATCACCAGCGGACTCGCGGTGGCGGCACTGTGGGTCGGCTCGCCCGTCGGCGCGCAGGCGCAGCAGGCGTCGGCGGTGAGCCTGCGCGCAGGCCGGGGTGCCGCACCCGCCGCCGAGGTGCCGCGTGCGGGCTGGCTGCAGCAGGATCCCGCGGACTCGCTGTACCGCGCAGGGCGCAGGGCGCTCAACGCCGGCGACTACCGTGAGGCAGCCGACTACTTCGCCACCATCCGGGTGCGGCATCCCAACTCCGGGTACGCGGCCGATGCCTTCTACTGGGAGGCCTACGCGCGGTATCGCGGCGGCAACACCGAGGACCTGAGGGTGGCGCGCGAGCTGCTCAAGCAGCAGGCGCAGGAGCACCCCGACGCCGCCACGGCGCGTGACGCAGAGGTCCTGCTGGCCCGGGTGCAGGGCACCCTGGCGCGCCGGGGAGACGCGGAGGCCGCCGAGGACGTGGCGATCGCCGCTGCTCCTGAGCCGCCAGAGCCCCCCGAGCGGCCCGAGCGGCCCCCACGCCCGCCCAGGCCGCAGCGGCACGAAGACGACATTCGCGTCGCCGCGCTGAACGCGTTGCTCCAGATGAACGCGGAGCAGGCGATCCCGATCCTCAAGAGAGTGCTGCAGAAGCGGGACGAGGGCTCGGTGGAGCTGCGCCGCAAGGCGGTGTTCCTCGTCTCCCAGAAGCACACTGACGAGACCGCCGCGATCCTGCTCGACGCGGTCCGCCACGATCCCGATGCCGAAGTGCGCGCCCAGGCCGTGTTCTGGCTGTCGCAGGTGCCGGGTGAGGAGGCCGTGATCGCGCTCGACTCCGTGCTGCTCCACTCCACGGACCGCGCTGTGCAGGAGAAGGCGGTGTTCGCGCTGTCCCAACACTCGAGCCGTCGGGCGGGGCAGGCGCTGCGCAACTACGCGCAGCGGGACGACGTGCCGGAGGAGCTCAGAGAAAAGGCGATTTTCTGGCTGGGCCAGCACCACGATCCCCAGAGCCGGGCGTTCCTGCGGCAGCTATACGGCCAACTCCGGAGCCAGGAGCTCAAGGAGCGTGTGATCTTCTCGATCTCCCAGCACGCGACGGAGGAGAACTCTCGCTGGCTCATGGACCGTGCGCTCGATCCCGACGAATCGCTTGAGATGCGCAAGAAGGCACTGTTCTGGGCGGGGCAGAGTCACGAGATCTCCATGTCGGACCTCGTGCGGCTGTACGACAGCATGGACGATCTCGAGATGAGGGAGCAGCTGATCTTCGTGTACTCGCAGCGCCACGAGCCCGAGGCGGTGGACAAGCTGATGGACATTGCGAGGAACGATCCTAACCCGGACCTGCGGGAGAAGGCGGTGTTCTGGCTGGGGCAGTCGCATGATCCGCGGGTGGCGGACTTCCTGCTCGAGCTGATCACCCAGGAAGTGCCGTAGGTCGAGGCCTAGACTGAGGAGAACGGATGATGCGGTTCTTTCCCCTAGTGGCAGTGGTCGGCGGCATCGCGCTCACCGGCGTGACCTATGACGCGCCCGGCCCTACGGCGTGGAACGCAGTCCTGCAGGAGTGTGAGGACCAGGAGCTGCAGCGCGCGGCCATGAATGCGCTGTTGCAGATGGACGCCTACCAGGCAATGCCGATCGTGCTGAAGGTGCTCGAGCGACGCGACCCGTGCTCGGTCGAGCTCAGGCGCAAGGCGGTGTTCGTGGTCTCCCAGCACGAGACCGACGAGACGGCGTCGATCTTGCTCAATGTGGTGCGCGACGATCCGGACGCCGACGTCCGAGCCAAGGCGGTGTTTTGGCTCTCTCAGGTGCCGGGCGAGGAGACGGTCATCGCGCTCGATTCCCTGCTGCTGCACTCCACCGACCGCGCGGTGCAGGAGAAGGCGCTATTCGCGCTGTCGCAGCACGAGAGCGATCGGGCGGGGCAGGCGCTGCAGAGCTACGTGCAGCAGCCGGAGCAGCCCGAGGCCCTGCGGGCGAGGGGCATCTTCTGGCTGAGCCAGCACGGCGCCTCGCAGAACGTGGACTTCCTGCGGCAGCTATACGACCAGCTCGAGAGCCGCAGGCTCAAGGAGCGCGTGATCTTCGCGCTGTCGCAGCGGGAAGAGCCGGAGGCGGTGGATCACCTGATCGCCATCGCCCGCACGGAGACCGACCGCCACCTGCAGAAGAAGGCGCTGTTTTGGCTGGGGCAGTCGGACGATCCGCGGGTGGCCGACTTCCTCCTGGAGATCATCGGACAATGACCACCAGGACGCTGGCCAGTGCCGTCGGGCTCCTGGCTATGGGGCTCGTGACGGCTCCCCCGGCGTGGGGCCAGTCGCTGGCTGACCGGGTAGGAGCGGTGCGCGACGGGCAGGTGCGGATGAGCTTCACCGCCAAGCCGGGGGTGTGCGGCGACGGGCACAACATCAGCACGCGCCGCAGCACCCGCGACTGGGAGAGCTGGTGCGAGCCCGGTCCGGTGCGGGTGGCCCTGGACGTGAGCCGCGGCGAACTCGTGGATCTCGATACCTACATCGGGGGCCGCTGGCGGGAGCGCCCCAACGTGACCGACCTCGGGATGGTGCCGGCGCCCGAGGCGGCCGACTACTTCCTGGGGCTCGCTGCCACCGCGCCGGGCCGCGTTTCGAAACACGCCGTTCTGCCCGCGATGCTGGCCGACAGCGCCGAGGTGTGGCCGGGGCTGCTTCGCGTCGCGAAGGACGAGGATCGGCCCACCGAGACCCGTAAGAGCGCGGTCTTCTGGCTGTCGCAGGCCGCGGGCAGGGTGGCGGCCGAGGGGCTCGAGGAGATCGTACTGGACGAAGACGAAGACTACGCCGTGCGGAAGAGCGCGGTTTTCGCGCTGTCGCAGCTGCCCGACGACGAGGGAGTGCCGATTCTGGTCCGGGTCGCCCGCACTCATCGCGATCCACGGATCTTGAAGCAGGCAATCTTCTGGCTGGGGCAGAGTGGGGATCCCCGGGCCATAGCGCTGTTCGAGGAGATTCTGACGAGGCCGTAGCTCGACGCTCGGCCGGGGTCCTGCCTGCGCGAACTGTCGGCGCGGCACATCGCTCGGCCGCAGTCCCACCCTCGCTCACAGCCGAGCTGCGTAAGCCTACCCCCGTCCAGCACCCTCCCACCTGGGAGCGGCCGCTGGCCCAACCCTCCCGTGCCGGGCGCTCGAATGCTCGCTCGGGTGGCACTGCGGCCTCGTTTCTTCCTGACCACTGCCCCCGGATCGCTACCATCACCACCTTGCGCCCTGCCGCCCGTTCCCGCCTCCCGCTCCCCGATCTCTCCCCGCCGTACCTTTCCGCTTTCCCTTCTCCCCTTCCCGCTTCGCACTTCCCGATCTCACCCGGTCGTACCGTTCCCCGTTCCCCAAAACACCGGTGTGGCTCTTGGGCCCCGCCCGCCCCATCTTAGTGTTGCATCCCACAACTCGGTGTTCGACCATGAAGCACACGCGCCTGCTCCATCCGCTCCTGCCGGCCGCCGCCCTCACGCTGGGCGCTTGCGCGGTGAACCCCGCCACCGGTCAGCGCGAGCTCATGCTGGTGAGCGAGTCGCAGGAGATCAGTATGGGTCGTGAGGCCGACCCGCAGGTGACGGCCGTGTTCGGCCTCTACCCCGATTCGGCCGTGCAGAGCTATGTGAGCGACCTGGGACATCAGTTGGCAGCCACGTCGGAGCGGCCCAGCCTGCCGTGGACCTTCCGCGTGGTGGACGATCCCATCGTGAACGCGTTCGCGCTTCCTGGGGGGTACATCTACATCACGCGCGGCATCATGGCCCACTTCAACTCCGAGGCCGAGTTGGTCTCGGTGCTGGGACACGAGATCGGGCACGTCACGGCGCGCCACTCGGCGCAACAGATCACGCAGCAGCAGCTCGCTCAGGTGGGGTTGGTCGCGGGAGCCGTGTTGGTGCCCGAGGTGCAGGACTATCTCGGCATCGCGGCAGCGAGTCTCCAGCTCCTGTTCCTCAAGTTCAGCCGGGACGATGAGCGTCAGGCCGACGACCTCGGCCTGCGATACATGACGCGAGCAGGGTACGATCCGCGCGAGATGCCCGACGTCTACGAGATGCTCGCCGACGTGAGCCAGGCCAGCGGGGGCGGAGGCGTGCCCGGCTGGCTCTCCACCCACCCGGATCCCGAGGACCGCAAGGAGCGCATGCTGCGGCAGATCGACACGCTCCCGGCGGTGACGGGGGCGAAGGTGCGCGAGGCCGAGTACCTGCGTCGGCTCGACGGAATGACCTACGGTGAAGACCCCCGCGAGGGTTACTTCACGGAGAACGTGTTTTACCATCCCGACCTGGCGTTCCGGATCGACTTCCCGGCGGGATGGCAGACGGTGAACAGCAAGCTCAGGGTGGCCGGACAGAGCCCTCAGGAGGATGCCATCATCCAGCTCGATCTGAGCGACGAGGCGTCACCCGAGGCCGCCGCGCGCTCCTTCGCAGCCCTTGAGGGTGTGAACGCCGGCCGCATTCAGTCCGGTGACATCAACGGCCTGCCGGCGACGTCACTGACATTCACGGCCACGAGTGAGCAGCAGGTGCTGGCAGGGCTCGTGGCGTTCGTCTCCTACGAGGGGAATGTCTACCGGATTCTGGGCTTCACCCTGCAGTCGCAGTGGAGCGCGTACCGCGGCCCGTTCCAGCAGACGATCATGAGCTTCAACCGGCTGGCCGACCGTGCCGCCCTGAGCGTCCAGCCGCTGCGACTGCAGATCGTCCGCCTCGACCGGGCGATGACGCTGGAGCAGTTCGCGCAGCGGTATCCCTCTCAGGTGTCCGACGCGCAGCTGGCGCTCATCAATCAGGTCGAGCCTGGGGAGACGCTGCAAGCGGGGCGATCTCTGAAGCGGGTGGTCGGCGGCCCGCTGCCGCAGTAGCACCACGGATCACATGCCGCAACCGGTACTGCAGCCCTCCGCGGAGCGAGCCGCCAAGCTCGTGCACTTCGGGCTGGTCGTGGGCGTGGTGATGATCGTGCTCGTGTTCAACTTCATTCGACCCGCGATGGGCGTCGAGCCGCCGACCGAGCTGACGACGGTGCTCCGCATCGTCGCCATCGGGTTGCTGTTCCTGACCGTGGTGGTGATGCGGCTGGTCAGCGGCCAGATCGAGCCGGCGAGTACCAGCGACGACCGGGATGCCTGGTGGCAGGTCAACCTGCCGAAGGCGATGATCGTGTGGGCCCTGGCCGACGGGGCGGCGACGGCGGGAGCCGTGTTCTGGCTGCTCACCGGGGACTACGTGCTCCTGGCCGTGGTGACGGGGGTGGCCCTGGTGCTCTTGGTGATGCACCGCCCCGGTGTGCTGATTGAGGTCTAGCTCGTCGTGTGAGTCACCACCACACCACGCCGCCGCAGCTCATTCGACAGGAGGTCGAACAGCTCACCCTGGAAGACGTCCTCCGGGAACAGGCTGCCCCGTTGGGCGATCGTGCCGTCGGCAATGAGCTGGCCCGCGATCGAGGCCGGGAAGCTCGTGGTCTTCCCCATCGAGGTGAGCTTCCGCTCGGGGTCGTAGCGGTCCACCATCTCGAACGTATGGGTCATGGGCTCGCCCCCCTGTGTCCCTTGCACCACCACCCGTAGCAGCGTCGCGTCTTGATCGTCTCCCAGGCGGAGCCTGGTGTCGAGCAGCCGCTCCAGCACGCGACGCGGCACGACTGGCTCGCCATCCACCTCGATCGCCTCCTGTGAGAACAGCCCGCACGCCTTGAGCGCGGCGATCGCCGCAGCATGCCCGGGATAGCGGACCGTCTTCTCGGCCAGCTCCCGGCCGACCCGCTCGCGCATGGAGAGAAGGAGGGAGTTCAGCCCGTCGGTGAAGAAGCACTCCATCTCGCCGAAGGGAGCGGGGAAGTGAACGGGCTCGAGGCCCGACAGTGGCGGCACCTCCGTGACCTCGCCGCCGTCGATGATGACGGCGGGGCGCTCGTAGGCGTCCAGCACGCTCTCGACGGCGAACACGATGCGGTAGTTGAGGGGCGGGGTGGGCTCGAGGGGAACGCCGCCGACGTAGATCACGGCGCGCTCCGCGGTGTCGAGCAGGGCGACGCCGCGCGCGACACACGCGTTGGAGATGCCCGGAGCGACCCCCATGCCCGACACGAGTGTGATCCCCCGGTCCTGCGCTGTGCCGTCGTAGCCGCGCCGCTCCTCGGGCCACTCGCCGACCATATCGACCAGGTGCACCTCGGCGCGCACCGCGGCCTGCAGCGCCGTCAGGCTCAGGCGATGCGGCAGCGCGCAGAATGCCACCGTGCTGCCCGCGAACGCGGCGTCGGTGGCCCGGGCGTCGGCCACGTCCAGCTCGATGCAGTTGAGCCGATCGCTCGCGAGCCGGCCCGCGGCGTGCTCGAGGTGCGCCGCGCTCGAGTCGGCGAGCCGCACCGTGTGGCCCGGATCGCTGTCGAGGAGGTCACGCGCGAGGACGCTCCCCATCTTGCCAGCCCCCAGCACCAGGAAGTCGCTCACGATTCGCCCCTAGAGGATCCCGAGCAGAACGTACGCCGCCGCGGCGACTACGGCCACCGCCGCCGCGTAGGGGATCTGGGTCTTCACGTGGTCCATGTGATCGCAGGCGCTCCCCAGCGACGACAGCACCGTGGTGTCGGACAACGGGGAGCAGTGGTCGCCGAACACCCCGCCGCCTGCCGCGGCGGCGATCGTTCCCAGCACCAGCACGCTCGGCTCCCCACCGCTGAACTCGAACGCCATGGGTACGGCGATCGGGAACATGATGGCGAACGTGCCCCACGAGGTGCCGGTCGCGAAGCTCACGAAGGCGCTCACCAGAAACACGGCCAGGGGGAGCAGCGCCGGTTGGAACCAGCCTTGCGTGATTTCAATGACGTACTCGGCCGTTCCCATCTGGCGGCTCACGCTGTTGATGGCGTAGGCGAAGGCGAGGATCATGACGGCCGGCAGCACCCCTTTGATGCCCGCCTGGATCGTCTTCATCATGCCGCGCAGATCGTCGACGCGCTGGATCAGCATGGTCGTGCCCAGCACCGCCGTGGCCAGCATGAAGCTGTCCAGTACCCGGGCCCGCCCGGTTGCCACGAACGTGACCACGTTGACCGTGATCACTATGGCGACGGGGAGCACGAAGTTGAGCCACAGGTTGGCGCGTCCCGTCTCTGACGGCGGCAGGTTGGTGAGCTCGGGGCTCATCGTGGGGACGGCGCCGGCTCGCATCACCTCACCGCTTTCCAGCGCGCGCCGCTCCGCGCGCCGCATTGGCCCGAACTCGGGCACGATGCCCCGAGCGATCAGCAAGACCATTACCACCGCGAGAATGGCGTAGAAGTTGAAAGGGATCGACTTCACGAACAGCGCCATCGCCCCGGCCTGGTCTACCACCGGGCCCGCGCCGATCAGCAGGCCGCTCATGAACACCGCCCAGCCGGTGATGGGTGCCAACACGCTCACCGGTGCCGACGTGGAGTCGCAGATGTAGGCCAGCTTCTCCCGGGAGATGCGCGCCCGGTCGGTGAGGTCGCGCATCACCGGGCCGACGAACAGCGGGCTGAAGTAGTCGCTGAAGAAGATGAAGAGACCCAGGCCCCAGCCCAGCGTTTGCGTGTGCGCTCCCGTGCGGGTGAGTCCCTTTACCCGCTGGGCAAACATCCGCACCGCGCCGCTTCGCTGGTAGAACGCCACGAGCATGCCGATGCAGATCTCCACCAGGAGGACCCACAAGAAGTCGCGGTTTCCCAGGGCGGTAACCAGCAACTCGGGGAACCCCTGGAGGCCCTGTCCCATGAGCAGCACGCCGGCGAAGCAGGCGACGGCAAGACTGAACACGGCCTCGCGCGTGATGAACGCGAGGGCGATGGCGAGAAGCGGCGGGATCAGCGACAGCCAGCCGTAGGTCATGGTGTGCTCGGCGGGGTCCCGCGGCCGATCCTACACCAAAGGGCCACTCATCGCAACGAGCGGCCCGCATTCCGCCGGCCCGGTCGGCAGCGTTCTAGTCGGGCCCGACTGCCGTCTCGTCTGCCCCGAGCGGCGCCTCGGCGTCGTGCGGTAGGCTGCCCCGAATGGAGCGCAGATACACGTACGGGGTCTGATAGAGGAAATTGGAGACCCGGGACATGTAGATGTCGGCGTAGCGCTCGACCTGGCGCGCCAGGTGGCTCTTGTCGTTCCCGGCGCGCATCAAGAGTCCCCAGCGCCGGCTGCTGAGCCGCCCGGCGTCGGTCGCGAGCGGGGCGATCTCCTCGTCGAGCCGCTGGAGCTGCTCGCGCGCGGTCTGGAGGTCCTTGTCGAGCGTGCGGGCCGGTGCGCTCGGCTCGGCTCCGTACTTGGCGCGCCGTCGCTGTAGCTCGAGCCGCACCTGGGCGTGCTCGAACTCGAGGTGCTCCTTCTGTCGCATCAGCTGGGTGAGTCGCGCCTGATTCTCCTCGAAGCCGGCCATGGCCTGCAGCTCCGCCTCCAGTTCGCGCAGCACCAGCGCCGTACGCCACCGGAACACGTTCTTGGAGACGCTGACATCGGTGTAGATGTGGTCGCCCACGTAGAGGATCTCGTCGCCCGACACCCCGAGGTGCTCCTCCACCATGGCTGCGTGGCCGCCCAGATAGGTCCCGCTCTCACGGATCCCCATAGCTGCGGGCTTGAGCAGCCCCTCGTTGTTCACCACCTGGAACACCGGCGCCCGCTCCCAGAAGAACGCCGGCTTGCGAGCCGAGACGATCACGAGGTCGAATAGGTCGCGCCACGACGATCCGTCAGGAAGGAATTGGTCGAAGGCATAGCTCATCATCGCGCGGGTGTAGTCCCACTCCGAGTTGGTGATGAGCAGGAGCTTCTTCCCTGCGTGGCGCTGGTCCAGCAACGTTAGGGGGAGGTCGGCGTCCAGCTCGACGAAGCGGTCGGGGTCGGCAATGATCTCGGCCTTGAGCTCGCCCTCCATGTGCGCCTCGTCGATCGAGGTCCGCACAGCGTCGTACAGGTTGCGGTACCCCAGCACCCCTTCGAGGCGACCGGCGTCGAGCAGGTCGACGAGTTGGGCGTACATGCATGCTTCCGAGAGCGAGAACAGCGTGTTGAGGAACACGAAGCGGTCGGTGCCGAGGTCCACGAGTTCCCGTGCGTAGGTGGCCCGCTGGGCGTCGAACGCCATCTCGCTCGTGCCGTGGTAGGCGCGCTTCACGTACCCGAAGCGGTTCGCCTTGAGGATGTTGCCGTGCTCGAGGTCGAGGATGAGTCCCCGCACGATGAGGTGCGGATCGAATTCGAGGTGGTCCACGGGCCACCCCAGAGCTAGGAGCTTCTGCTTGAGGTGCTCGTAGGCGCAGCGCTCCCACTCCTCGATCCGGTAGTGGATCAGGGTGTAGTCCATGTCGTAACCCACGGCCCTGATGGCCCGCAGGTTGAGCGTGCGGTTGCAGAAGATCCCCCGCTCCCGCGGCGGGGCCGGGTAACGATCGGAGCGTGGCGCCGGCGGTGGGCGGCTCAGGCTTGGGCCTCCTCGTCGGGGACGGGCGCGAAGTGGTTGAGCGGGCCGTGGCCGCTTCCCAGGCCGGGTGCGGTGGCCATGGCCCGGTGCACGAAGCCGAGGGCCCCGCCCACGGCCCGCTCCAGCGTGTGTCCCAAGGCCAGCCCGGCGGTGATCGCCGAGGAGAGGGTGCACCCGGTGCCGTGCGTGGAGGTCGTGGCGATCTTCGGATGGCGGTAGTGTGTCACCCCGTGGCCGGTGACCAGCACGTCTACCACCTCCTCGCCGGGCAGGTGCCCGCCCTTGACCAGCGCGGCCGTGGCGCCGCCGCGCACCAGGTCGCGCCCGGCCCGCTGCATGTCGTCGACCGTCTCGATCTCGTACTCCACCAGGATCTGGGCCTCGTCGAGGTTCGGCGTGACGAGGGTCGCCAGTGGCACCAGCTGCTCGGCCATGGAGCGCTCGGCGTCCCGGTCGAGCAGCCGGTCGCCGGAGGTCGCCACCATCACGGGGTCCAGCACGTAGTTGGGAAAACGGTGCGCCGCGATCGCGCGGGCCACCGTGCCCACCAGCTCCGCAGTGGCCAGCATGCCGGTCTTCACGGCGGCGGGAAAGAGATCCTCCGCAACGGCGGCGAGCTGCTGCTCCACCATGCTCATTGGGATGGCGTGTACCCCGCTCACCCCGCGCGTGTTCTGGGCGGTGATGGCGACGATCACGCTGGTACCGAACACCCCGAACTGGTGGAAGGTCTTGAGGTCGGCCTGGATCCCCGCACCGCCGCCGGAGTCGGAGCCTGCGATGGTGAGTGCTACCTGCATGGACTCAGCTCTCCGGTCCGGCCGACAACTTGGCGTCAGCCGGTCGGGCGGTAACATTCAACCCGGCCGAGGTGCAGCGCGGTGGGTGCCGGTCGAACCCTGCACCCTGCACGCTGTACCCTTCACGGCCGAGGACCGTGCGGATCTGTCTGCTCACGGGGACCATGCCATCCAATCTGATCACTGAGATTCGCAATCTACAACGGCGTAAGGCACGGAGGCGGCGCGGCCTCGCTGTGGCCGAGGGGGTGCGCCTGGTGGAGGAGGCGCTGGCCGCGGGCGTGCCGTTCCGCGGGGCCCTCACGGCCGCCACCCTGAGGGACACGGCACGCGGTGCCGCGCTCCTCGAGGACCTGGCCAGCCACGCGGTGGCTGTCGAGGAGATAGCCGAGGGCGAACTGGCGCGCCTCGCCGACACCGACACCCCTCAGGGCGTTCTCGCGGTCATCGATCCCCCGCGCTGGAGCCTGGCCGACATCCACCCGGTGCAGGGCCACCCCGTCCTCGTGCTGGACGGCGTACAGGATCCGGGAAACGTGGGCACGCTGCTCAGAACCGCATACGCCCTGGGCTCGCCGGGGGCGATTCTGCTCAGCGGGACCGCGGACCTCGCGAACCCCAAGGTCATGCGTGCCGGGATGGGGGCGAGCTTCCGCTTCCCGGCGGCCCCGGCCCAGGATGGCGAGCTGGCCAAGTGGGTAGGCGAGCACGGCGTGACGCTGTGGGCCGCTGCGCCGGAGGGGATGCCCCTGGAGCGTCTGGAGTCGCCGGAGCGGCCGGCCCTGGTCGTCGGCAACGAGGGCGCGGGGGTGCGCCCCTTCGTCCGCTCGCTGGCCCAGCAGCAGGTGGCGATTCCCCTAGCGCGCGGCGCCGAGTCCCTGAACGTGGCGGTGGCCGCCGGCATCCTGCTCTACGAGGTGCGACGTGCCAAGTGAGGTCTTCGTGATCGTGATGGCGGCGGTGCTCGGCGCCATGGTGGGGAGCTTCCTCAACGTGTGCATAGTGCGGCTCCCCCAGGACGAGTCGATCCTACGTCCGCCGTCCCACTGCCCGCAGTGCAACGCCGGCATCGCCTGGTACGACAACATCCCGCTGCTCTCCTGGATGCTGCTGCGGGGTCGCTGCCGGCACTGCGGCACGCGCATCTCTGTCCAATACCCCGTGATCGAGGCGGTCTCGACGCTGCTGTGGGCCGCAGCCGCGTGGCACTATGGGCTGAGCCTGGACGGGCTCACCGCCGCCGTCTTCGGGACGCTGCTCTTGGGGATCGGCGTGACGGACGCGCGCACCTACCTCATCCCCGACGAGTACACCTGGGGGGGGCTGGCCATCGGCCTGGCGCTCTCCTTCCGCGGCGGCCTGGACGGGTTCCTGTTCGCGCTGCTCGGGGCGGCGACCGGCTTCATCCTGCTCTACGCGGTGGCGTGGGGCGGCGAGAAGGTGTTCGGCAAGGAGGCCATGGGCGGGGGCGACATTAAGATGATGACGATGGTCGGGGCCTACGTGGGCTGGCAGGGAGTGCTGCTCACCGTGTTCGGCGGGGCGCTGCTGGGCACCCTGGTGTTCGTCCCCCTCTCGCTCAAGCACAAGCGGCTCGTCCCGTTCGGCGTGTTCCTGGCGGCGGCGGCGGCCATCACCTTCGTGTTCGGTGACTCTATCCTCAAGTGGTACAAGGACTTCGTGCTGGGGGTGTAGTGGCCCCGTGCGCAGCGTCAACCATCTGGGGGGGGCTGGCTATCCAATCGGGTGCATGGAGCCAGCGACCCTCCGGGAGCGATCCCTGAGCGTGGAGCGTGATCGCGTGCCGGCGGCCTCGGACGCGGCCGACGCCAGGCGGGCCGGCAGTGGCGACCCGGAGGCCTTCGAGCGGCTGTACCACGCCCACGTGGCGCGGATTCACACCCTGGCCCGGCGGATGGTAGGCGAGCAGGATGCCGACGAGGCGACCCAGGACGCGTTCGTTCGGGCGTGGGAGAAGCTGGGGACGTTTCGTGGGGAGGCGGCGTTCGGGACCTGGCTCCACCGGCTGGCCATCAACCTGTTCCTGGGACAGCGGGCCAGGCGGGCGAGGGAGCGGGAGCGGATGCAGGGGGGGCAGGACGTGGTGGAGGTCGCGGGGGAGCGGCGAGGCAACTTGGAGCTGCACATCGACTTCGAGTCGGCCATCGGCCGGCTACCGGATGGGGCGAGAGAGGTATTCGTGCTGCACGACGTCGAAGGCTACAAGCACCACGAGATTGCGACGCAGTTGGGCGTGACCACCGGCACGACCAAGGCCCAGCTCCACCGGGCGCGTATGGCGCTGCGGCGCTATGTCGAGCGGTGACGGAGTGACCCATGACCGACGTTTGGACTGACCGTCTGTCGGAGTACCTGGACGCCGAGCTGAGCGGTTCCGAGCGCGCGGCGCTGGAGGAGCACTTGGAGAGCTGCGCCGACTGCGCCCGCACGCTCGAGGAGCTGCGCCGCGTCACCACACGCGCCGGGGCGCTGCAAGATCGCCCGCCCGCGGAGAGCCTGTGGCCCGGGATCGCCGCGCGCATCGCCGCGAAGGGTGCGGCACCGCGACGCGGGGTGCGGCGCCGCTTGTCGTTCACGGTACCGCAGCTCGCGGCGGCCGCGGCCGTCCTGATTCTCCTGACTGCGGGGGGGATGTGGCTGGCCCTTTCCTCCCGCATGGACCGCGCAGCCGCGCTGGCGGCCCGATCGCAGACGAGCGGGGTCGGGATTACGGCGGTGGCCGCCAGCACCTACGACGCGGCAGTGGCGGAGATGCAGCGCCTGCTCGATGAGCGGCGCGATCAGCTCGACTCGGCCACGATTCGTGTGCTGGAGGAGAACCTCGCCGCCATCGATCAGGCGATCGCCGAGGCGCGCGCCGCGTTGGCAGAGGACCCCTCCAACGCCTACCTCAACAAGCACCTGGCGACGACCATGTGGCGCAAGGTGCACCTCCTCCGGCGGGCGGCGACGCTCACCGGCGAGGCGACCTGAGCGCGAACGAGAAGGGATACGAACGATGCTGACTCATCTGATCACGGCGGCGCTCCTGAGCATGCCGCTCCCACAGCAGACCGACACCGTGGTGCCGGTGAGCCCGCGCGCGCGGCTCGACGTGCACATGATGAGCGGTGAGGTCGTGGTGCGGACATGGGATCGCGACGAGATGCGCGTGCGCGCCAGCCACCGGTCGAGGGACCGCGTGGAGATCAGGGTGGGCGCGGCCGTTGCGCGGGTGCGGGTGCATGCATACCGAGGCGCGCCGAGCGCGGTGGACCTCGAGGTCACGATTCCAGCGAGCATGGACGTAGAGATTGGTGGCACCTTTATCGACATCGACGTGCGGGGCGTGAGTGGTGAGGTGTCGGCCGAGACGGTGCACGGCGACGTTGTGGTTCACGGAGGAACCGGTGTCGTCCGGCTGCACTCGACGCAGGGATACGTGGAGTGTGTGGATGCACAGGGCCGCATCGACGTCGGCACCGTGAACGGCTCGCTGCGCCTGCGCAACGTAGCCGGCGAAATCGTGGGCGAGACGGTCAACGGCAGCGTCGTCGTAGAGCGAGCGGACGCGGAATCCGTGGAGCTCACCAGTGTGAGTGGCGGGGTGACCTACGAGGGCACTGTGCGAGACGCGGGGCGCTACTTCCTGAACAGCCACAGCGGCGACATCACGTTTTCCGTGCCGCGGGGCACCAACGCGACGTTGTCGGTGGCCACGTTCAGCGGGGCGTTCGAGGCCGACTTCCCGGTGACGCTGACCGAGACCTCGGCGGGTGGGAAGCGGTTCAGCTTCGTGCTGGGGAGCGGCAGCGCACGGGTCCAGCTGGAATCGTTCAGTGGAATGGTCCTGGTGCGGCGCCCGTAGTGAGCGAGAGGCATTCATCCAGCGGGTTCGGAGGAGACACATGATGCGAGTAATGCCCATTGTTGTGACGCTCGGCGCCGTGGCAGCAGCCACACCGGCGAGTCTGATGGCCCAGGACTTCGAGTGGTCCGGACGCCTCGCGGCGGGGGAGGCGATCGAGATCAAGGGGGTCAACGGTGACATCGAGGCGATGCCGGCCCGTGGCAACCAGGTCGAGGTGACGGCCGTGAAGAGGGAGGGGCGCCGCGGATACGCCGAGGAAGTGACGTTCGAGGTGCTGGAGCACGGGGACGGCGTCACGATCTGTGCCATGTACCCCAGCGAGCCCGGTGAGCGTGAGAACGAGTGCGACCAGGGGAGCTGGGGGCACATGAGCGTGCACGACAACGACACGAAGGTGCACTTCACCGTGCGCGTTCCGGCGGGTGTGAACCTCGTCGCCCGCACCGTGAACGGGAGGATCGACGTGGCGGAGCTGGCTGGTGACGTCGGGGCCTACACGGTGAATGGCGGTATCGACATCGCCGCTGCGGGCTTCGCCGAGGCCCACACCGTGAATGGCTCGATCCGGGCTCGCATGGGGCGCGCCGACTGGCAGGGCGACCTGGATTTCCAGACGGTGAATGGCAGCATCACCCTTGAGCTTCCGGCCGACATCAGTGCCAGGGTCGAGGCCAGCACGGTGAACGGTGACCTGTACACCGACTTCCCGCTCACCGTCCAGGGGCGCTGGGGCCCCAGGCGCCTGCGCGGCACCATCGGCGAGGGCGGCCGCACGCTGCATCTTCAGACCGTGAACGGCGGGATCTCGCTGCGTCGCAGGGGCTGAGGTCCGGCTCCCTGCGCTCGGGCCGCCGGGGTAGCGACCTCGGCGGCCCTTCTTGTGTGGCGGGACCTTCACCCCGTTTGGGGGTATCGTCCTGCGCCACGCTTCTGCTATCGTTGTCCAATGAGCCTTCGGTTCCCCACGCTGGTCATGCTCTGCACCGCGCTGCTCGCCTGCGGCGAGCGGGGTGAGGCTCAGAGCGACGAGACCGTCCAGGCGCTCGCGCGCGAGCTCCTGCCCGCCGTGGAGCAGGCGGTACAGCTCCAGTTCCGGGAGCCCCCGGCGCTCGCGGTCCGCTCTCGAGGGCAGGTAGGGAGCTACCTCGAGCACAAGCTGGACAGTGAGCTGCCGCCCGAGGTGTTGGAGGGGATCGGGGCCGCCTACCACCTCTTCGGGCTCATCCCCGACACTCTCGATCTCGACGCGCTCCTCCTGGCGCTGTACACCGAGCAGGTAGTGGGCTACTTCGATCCCGACTCCAGCATGCTGTACGTGGTGGAGGGCGCTGAGCCGGCTGAGCTCCGTATGGTGCTGGCCCACGAGCTGGTGCATGCGCTCCAGGCGCAGTACGTGTCGATTAGCGATTTGCTCGATCCCGACGCCGGCAACGACCGTCGCAGCGCGGCCCAGGCGGTGCTGGAGGGACAGGCCACGCTGGCATCCCTCCAGGCGCTACTGCCCGGCCAGGACCTGGACGCGTTGCCCGAGCTGTGGCAGACCTATCGCCCCGCCATCAGACAGCAGTATGAGCTCATGCCGGTGTTCGGTGCCGCGCCGCGCATTATCCAGGAGGTGTTGATCTTCCCCTACCTGGGTGGCGCGGACTTCGTACGCTGGTTCGGACGGGAGTACCCCGATACCGTCCCGTATGGCCCGCGCCTGCCTCGGTCCACGGAGCACATCCTGCACCCGGAGCGGTACCGCGAAGCCGATCACCCCGTCGAGCTCACGTTCGCGGACGACGCGGGCGCGTTCTTTTCGGACGAGCTGGGCGAGTTCGAGACGCGCGTCCTGCTCGGCGAGCTCACGAAGAGCGAGTCGATGGGCCGGGCGGCGGCGATGGACTGGGGCGGTGATCAGTACGCCGTGTTCCGCGGCGTCGACGGTGACGCGCTGGTGTGGTGGTCGGTGTGGGATTCTGACAGGGCGGCGGACCGGTTCGCCAGCGTGCTGGAGCGGGGGTGGGCGACGCGCAAGGTGGCCGGCCGGCGCTACGCGGTCGAGCGGGTCGGGCTGGAGGGACACGCCGGCGTTCGGCTGATCGATGCACCGGGGACCTGGCAGGGGTGGAACGAGGCGCCGGCCGTCCGCGTGGTGCGGCCGGACTAGGGCATCAGCAGCGACACGCCGTACGCTATGGCGCCCACGATGGCGCCCAGGACGTAGCCCAGCCGTACGATCAGGTTGAGCTCCCGCTGCGTCGTGTTGCGCACGATCTCCTCGATGCGCTGCAGGGAGAAGCCGAGCACCTTCTGCTCGACCATCGTCTGTACGTCCACCTGCGCCACCACTTCGGGTACCTGATCCTGGATCCACGCCCACAGTGCGGGGGACAGCTGCGCGGCGATGCGCTCCACGCTCCCTTCCGGCAACCAGTCGGCGGGCCGCCCCACGGGCCGGTTGAGGAGAGCACGGAGAGCGCTGGCGGTGCCGTCCTCTACCCACGACCTGAGTCGCGGCGTGCGAGCGGTCTCGGCCAGCCACGCAGCGGCCCGCTCGGGCGGCAGGTGCTGTAGCAGGTCGCCCCAGGTGCGGCGCTCGGTGGCCTGCAGGGCGCGGTCGAGCTGCTCGATGGCGTGCTGCCGGGACGTGGGGTCACGCAGCGCCGCCGTGATGTTGCGCCCCGCCGTCTGCTTGATTCCTTCCGTGCGCTCCGGGCCGAGCCGCTCGAAGTGGTCCCTGAGCGGGCGCCGCAGGAAGTTCACCACGGCGTCGTTGATGGAGCGGGCAACCTGCGTGCGCATCTCCGGCTCGTCGAGCAGCGCGGCGAGCTGATCTACCCCCTCGCGCTCGAAGTTGTCGAGTAGGCGGGCGATGGTCTTCTCGGTTACCACGAGCCGCGCCACGATCCGCTCGTGCAGCATGAGCTCACGCACGAAGCGCTCGAACAGCTCGTGCAGGGCCCGCTGGATGCGAGCACGGGCCTCCGGGTCGGACAGGATCGCGGCGAGGCGGTCGAGCGCCACCGGGAGGTATCCGGTCATCTCCCGCTCCACGGCGGCCACCAGGTCCGGCGGCAGCCGGTCGAGCAGTGCCGTCTCGTCCTGCGAGAGACGACCGATCTGGCGATCGAGCCACCCGTAGATGGTGTGGTCGAGCTCCGGGCTCGTCACCGCGTCACTCACCCACTGCTCCACCCGCTCCCGGATCGCCTCTTGCCGTGCGGCCGTGAGCACGTCGCCGATGGGCCGGTCGGCGTACTCGTCGTGTGCCTTGGCGAGGAACCGCTCTACTGCTTCCTGGAACTGCTCGGTCGCGACGAACTCGTCCACCCGCCCCGCGACGGTGGCCGCCACCCCGTCCAGCACCTGCTCCAGCTCGGCCACCAGCCCGGCGGGGAACTCCTCCCGTAGCGGGCCCCGCTCGGTTTCGAGCATCGTGCTCACGAAATGGCGCACTGCCCGGTCGAACGCCTCGCGCACTCCGGGGGCGCTGAGCTGCTGGGTGAGGTCCTCTGAGGTGAGCAGCCGCTGGCCCACCGTGCGGCCGATCGTCTTGGCCAGGCGAGCCTTGTTCTTGGGGATCGCCCCCTGCAGCCTGAGCGGCCACAAACCCCTGGGCTCGTAGGGGTGGAACAGCATCGAGATGGCGACGGCGTTGGTGATGCCGCCGGCCAGGGCGCCGAACAGAACGGTCACGACCGCGCGCAGCGCGTCGAGCTCAACGGGCACGGGCGCTAACACCTAGTTGCAGCGTGCAACTGCATACCCTCATGGTCTTGAGCACCGCGGACGCGATGGGGCACGGCGAGCGACTATTCCCTCCCTGCCGTCCGCGATGCACAATATACGCCCATGCGTATCCCCTACCGATCCCTGACCTTCTGGATCTTCGTCGGGCTGTTCGCGGGCCTCATCGCCGGGCGCGTGTTCGGCGAATCCATCGTGCCGCTGGCCGGCCTGCTGTCCGATGTATTCCTCCGGCTGCTGCGCATGGCGGTGCTGCCCCTCATCGTCACATCTCTCACCGCGGCCGTGATCAGCGTGGGTGGCAAGAAGAACCTGGAGATCCTCGGGGCCAAGACGTTCGCCTACTACGTCACCACCAGCATGCTGGCCATCCTCACGGGCCAGTTCCTGGTGAACATCTTCCGGCCGGGGGTCGGATCGACGATCCAGCTTGAGGAGGCGGTCACGGAGGTTCCGGCCACGCAGCGCAGCTTCTCCGATCTGATTCTGAACATAATTCCGGAGAACCCCTTCGCCGCTCTGGCCGAAGGACACGTGCTCCCCGTCATCTTCTTCTGCATCCTGCTGGGGTACTTCATCACGCGACTCGACGAGCCCGACAAGAGCCGCCTGGGCAACTTCTTCCAGGCGGCGTTCCACGCGATGATGAAGCTCACCCACGCGGTGATCTGGCTAGCGCCGGTGGGGGTGTTCGGGATCAACGCCAAGATCGTGGCCACCACCGGGTTCGAGGCGTTCCGCTCGCTCGGGTTCTACTTCATGGTGGTGCTGCTGGGCCTCCTGATCCACGCGACCGTCACCCTGCCGCTGCTGATCTACTTGGTGACGCGCCGCAACCCCGGCCGGCACTATCGCGGTATGCCCCCAGCGCTGGTGACCGGCTTCTCCACCGGGTCCACGATCGTGACGCTGCCGCTCACGATGGAGGCCGTCACCGTGAACTCCAAGGTCTCCGACAAGATCGCATCCTTCGTGCTGCCCATTGGCGCCACCGTGAACATGGACGGCACGGCCCTGTACGAGTGCGTGGCGGTGATCTTCATCGCCCAGGTGTACGGCATCGCTCTATCCCTCGATCAGCAGATCGTCGTCGCGCTCACGGCGCTGCTCGCCTCCATCGGCGCGGCCAGCGTGCCGATGTCGGGCCTGGTGATGATGTCGATCATCCTGGCGGCCGTGGGCCTCCCCCTGGAGGGAGTTGGAATCGTGCTCGCCGTGGACCGGGTGCTCGACATGTTCCGTACGATGGTGAACGTGCTGAGCGACTCCTGCGGCGCCGTGATCGTGGCGAAGCTGGAAGGAGAGGACGTGCTGCCGCCGCGGGGAGCACCTGTGAAGCCAGCCGCGGTGCCGACCCGGTAGCGGCGATCTCCGGGACCTTACCGGCTGAGGGACCATCCGTTAGTATCCGCCACCGATCCCGCAGACGCTTGCCGCGAGACGGCGGAGAAGTGCCTGACGAACACGGAGGACCGACGTGAACAAGCGCCGCATCATTCTCCTGGTTAGCGGCCTGATCCTGGTGGCGGCGCTCGCCGCGACCGGAAAGTTCCCGCAACACGGCGATCACTACGGCTTCTGGTCGATCCTCCCGCCGGCGGTGGCGATCATCCTGGCGTTCGCCACCCGGGAAGTGATCAGCTCGCTGTTCATCGGCATCGCGCTGGGGGGTGTGATCAGCGGCAAGCTGAACATCATCCAGGAGTACCTGATCCCCTCCATCGGCAGCGAAGCGTACGCGCTGATCCTGCTCGTCTATCTCTGGGCGCTAGGCGGTCTCATCGGGCTGTGGACTCGCACCGGGGGCGCGCAGACGTTCGCCGAGTGGGCCGGCAGCAAGATCGTAGTGGGGCCGCGCAGCGCGAAGTTCTTCGCCTGGTTCATGGGCATCGTGTTCCATCAAGGCGGTACCATCAGTACCGTGCTAACCGGTACCACCGTGCGTCCGGTGTGCGACAAGGACCGGGTCTCGCACGAGGAGCTGTCCTACATCGTGGACTCGACGGCGTCGCCCGCCGCCACGCTCATTCCGTTCAACGTGTGGCCCATCTACGTGGGCGGGCTGGTGGTCGGCACGGTCCCGTTCCTCGAGACGATGTCGGAGAGCATCGGCTACTTCTTCAAGGCGCTGCCGTTCAACTTCTACGCCTGGTTCGCGGTGCTCTTCACGCTGCTGTTCTCAATCGAGAAAATGCCGTTCATGCCGGGCAGGCTCTGGGGCAACGTGCCGCTGGTTGTGGGTCGCAAGATGAGCGACGCCATACGGCGCGCCCGCGAAACGGGCCAGCTCAACCGACCCGGCTCGCAGCCCCTGACCTCCGACGAGCTCACCGTGGTGCGGGTGGTCGAGGGCTACCGCAGCGGCCTCATCGACTTCTTCGGGCCGATGGGCACCCTGCTGGGCGTGGCGATCCTACCCTATCTCTACACCTTCTTCGTGCTGCGGTCGGATCAGCCGACCCTGCTGATCGCCGAGGCGTTCCTGCTGGCGGTGCTCGTCGGCCTCGGCATCGCGCTGGTGAAGGGGATGCGGCTCAGGACTGCGATCGGGGCCATCGTCGACGGCTGCAAGGGTGTGACCATCGGTGCCATCGTCCTCGCCCTGGCAGTGACGCTGAAGAGCGTGGCCGACTCGGTCGGGACGGCTCCGTACATCATCGAGGTCACCTCCGGCTTCCTCACCCCGGTCATCGTGCCGGCGCTGTTCCTCCTGCTGTGCATGGTGATCGCGTTCTCGACGGGCACGTCGTGGGGCACCTACGCGGTGGTCTTTCCCGTGGCCATGCCGCTCGCCTATTCCGTGGGTCAGGATCCCCTGTTCCTGCTGCTCTGCTTCGGGGCCGTGACGGGGGGCAGCGTGTTCGGCGACCAGTGCTCGCCGATCTCCGACACGACGATCCTGTCGTCGCTGGCCACGGGATCGGACCTGATGGACCACGTGTACACCCAGATCCCACTGGCGCTGACCGCGGCCGGGCTGGGGGCGGTGCTCTACACCCTGCTGGCGGCGTTCGCGCTGTAGTAAGGCGGGGCCGCTGCACGGCGGCGGCGAGCGTCAGGGAGCCTCCCTGGTCCCGTAACCGCAGGGAGCCCAGCCGTTTGTCCCGGGCGCGGGTCCCTGACTATATTGCACGGCTCGTTATGTTCGGGACCCTGTCGGAAAACCTCACTGCGGCCCTGAAGAACCTCACGGGCCGCGGCGTGCTCACGGAGCAGGACGTCAAGGACGGCCTCCGGGAGATCCGGCGGGTGCTGCTCGAGGCGGATGTGAGCTACGAGCTCACCCGCACGTTCATGGAGCGGGTCCGGGAGCAAGCGGTCGGGCTCCACACGATCAAGGTGGTGAGCCCCGGCCAGCAGCTCGTGAAGGTCGTGTACGACGAGCTGGTGGCGCTGCTGGGTGCGAAGCGGGCGCCGCTCCAGTTTGCGTCGGTGCCGCCGACGGTGGTGCTGCTCGTGGGCCTGCAGGGCTCGGGCAAGACCACGACCGGCGCCAAGCTGGCGGCACGGCTCAAGCGGGAGCAGAAGGCGCCGTTCCTGCTGGCCGCGGACATCTACCGCCCGGCGGCCGAGGAGCAGCTACGCCAGCTGGGCGAGCGCGTGGACGTGCCGGTCTTCGGGCCGCACGACGTGCCCGGCGCCGACGTGCCCCAGCTCGTGCGGGCGGGTGTCGAGGCGGCAGGCCGGGCGCGGGCCCGTACGGTGTTGGTCGACACCGCCGGGCGCCTGCAGATCGACGAAGAGATGATGGCCGAGCTGGCCCGTCTCAAGGACGCCGTGGCGCCGCACGAGGTCCTGCTGGTGGCCGATGCCATGACCGGGCAGGACGCGGTACGGATCGCCAAGGGGTTCCACGAGACCCTGGGGATCACCGGGGTGATCCTCACCAAGCTGGACGGCGACGCGCGCGGCGGTGCAGCGCTGTCCATTTACGGGGTTACCGGGGCGCCGATCAAGTACGTCGGCGTGGGCGAAGCGGTCGACGCGTTGGAGCCGTTCGACCCCACGCGGATGGCCGGTCGCATCCTGCAGCAGGGCGACGTCATCGGCCTGGTCGAGAAGGCCCAGGAGACCATGAAGGCCGACGAGGCCGAGCGCCTCGCGAAGAAGGCGACGTCGAAGAAGGGCATGGACCTCGAGGACTTCCTCGGTGCCATGCGGCAGATCCAGCGCATGGGGCCCCTGGAGGGCCTGCTGGGGCTGCTCCCAGGGATGAACGCCAAGGTGATGAAGCAGGCCAAGGCCGATCCCCGGCGCCTCAGGCACGTGGAGGCGATCATCCTGTCGATGACGCCCGACGAGCGGCGCCAGCCGAAGATCCTCAACGGGTCGCGGCGCGCCCGCATCGCGCAGGGCTCGGGACGTCCGGTGCAAGAAGTGAACGCGCTGCTCAAGCAGTTCGAGCAGATGCGCAAGATGATGAAAGGCGTGGGCCAACTGAGCCCACAGATGTTGATGCAGCTTCCAAGGTAAGGATATGGCGACACGCATTCGGTTGCGCAGGGTCGGCCGCAAGAAGCAGCCCGAGTACCGCATCGTCGTGGCGGAGTCTGAAAAGGCCCGCGACGGTCGGGTGGTCGAGACGCTCGGGCACTACAATCCGCGGACCGAGCCCGCAACGATCTCGGTGGACGCGGAGAAGGCGCGGGCCTGGCTGGCCAAGGGCGCGAAGCCCTCGGACACCGTGCGCTCGCTGCTCAAGCAGGCCGGCGTCTTCAACGCGCCCGCCGACAGCTGAGCGAGCCGTGGACGGCGCGTACCTGGCGGTCGCGCGCGTCCGCAAGCCGCACGGGCTCAAGGGCGAGGTGGTCGCCTGGGCCCTCACCGACGAGCCCGAGCGGGTGTTCGCCGCCGGGCAGAGGTTGGTGCCGGTGGACGAGTCGGGGAGCGCGGTCGGTGCGCCGCTGGTGATCGAGCGGAGCCGGCCCTATCACCGCCACTGGCTGCTCAAGTTCGAGGCGGTGGAGGACCGCACCATTCTGGAGGGCTGGCGGCAGCGCCTCCTGGGGGTGCCGCAGGAAGAGCTGGAGCCGCCGGGAGAGGACGAGCTCTACGTGCACGAGGTTCCCGGTGCCGGCGTCGTAGCCGGCGGCCGAGAGATCGGCACGGCCACCGGCTTGGTGGACCTGCCGGGCGGGGCACGGCTGCTCGGGGTGGAGATCGAGGGGCGCGAGGTGTTTGTCCCGTTCCGCCGGCCGATCGTCACACGAGTCGATCGAGTGGCGCGGGTGATCGAGCTGGATCCGCCCGACGGCCTGTTGGAGCTGTAGCGTGCTCCGGATCAACGTGGTTACGCTGTTTCCGGAGTTGTTCGAGACGCCGGTCCGGACGAGCATCCTCGGGCGGGCGGCGGAGCGGGGGCTGGTCGAGTACCGGGTCGTGAACCTGCGGGACTACACGCACGACCGACACAAGACCGTGGACGACACCCCCTATGGCGGCGGGGCGGGGATGGTGCTCAAGCCCGAGCCCTTCTTCGAGGCGCTGGACGACCTCGACCCCGGGCCGCCGGTGGCACTGCTCTCGGCACGTGGCCGACCGCTGACGCATGACGACGCGGTGCGCTACAGCCTGGGCGAGGAACTCACCCTGCTGTGCGGGCACTACAAAGACGTGGATGCCCGGGTGGCGCTGCGGGAGGGAACGGAAGAGGTTTCGGTGGGTGACGTGGTGCTCTCGGGAGGAGAGTTCGCTGCGCTGTGCGTCATCGATGCAGTGGTGCGGCTGCTGCCGGGCGCGCTGGGTGACCACGAGTCTGCGGCGGGCGACTCGTTTTACGAGGGATTGCTGAGCCCGCCGAGCTACACGCGACCGCAGGAGTATCGCGGCATGGCAGTGCCGGATGTGCTCCTGAGCGGTGACCATGAGAGGATCGCCGCCTGGCGGAAGGGCCAGGCGGAGGAGATTACACGGCTACGGCGGCCCGATCTCTGGGCCCGCCATGAGGCCGAACACGGGTCCGACGGGACCGAGGCGTGAAGAGGTAGCAGCATGAAGAGACTGGAAGAGGTGCAGCGCGAGAGCCTGCGCGACGATCTGCCGGACTTTCGTCCGGGAGATACGGTCCGGGTCTCGGTCCGCGTGCGTGAGGGCGACAAGCAGCGCCTGCAGGCGTTCGAGGGTGTCTGTATCGCGCGGCGTGGGTCCGGGATGAGCGAGACGTTCACCGTTCGGAAGGTATCGGGTGGGGTCGGCGTCGAGCGGGTGTTCCCGCTCCACTCTCCGAGCGTGGCCGGCATCAAGGTGGTGCGGCCGGGTCGGGTGCGCCGCGCCAAGCTGTACTACCTGCGCAAGCTCTCGGGCAAAGCCGCCCGCATTCGGGAGCGGCAAGAGCCCTGAGTGTCGGACCCAACGCTTGAGCGCGAATCCGCGCTCTGGGCGAAGGGATTCGAGTTCGTCGCCGGTCTGGACGAGGTGGGCCGGGGTCCACTCGCCGGACCGGTGGTAGCAGCCGCGGTCGTCTTCCCCTCGGGCCAGACCCCGATCGAAGGTCTCAAAGACTCCAAGCTGATGACCCGCGCCGAGCGCGAGCGCGTCGCCGCAGCGGTACGGAGCGCGGCGCGCGCGTGGGCTCTGGGGGCCGCATCGGTTCGCGAGATCGATCGCATCAACATCCGTCGCGCCAGTGCCCTCGCGATGCGGCGCGCGCTAGCCCGTCTCGCGGTCACCCCCGACCACATTCTCGTCGATGGTACGGCCCTACCGGAGCTCGGCACTGCGCACGAGCCCGTGATCGGAGGCGACGGCATCTGCCAGTCCGTCTCGGCAGCGGCGGTGCTGGCCAAGTGCGTGCGCGACCGCCTGATGGAGCGGCTGGCGCCCCGCTACCCGCTGTTTCACTGGGAGTCGAACAAGGGGTACGCGACGCCGGAACACCTGGCGGCGCTCAGGCAGAGCGCACCCACGCGGCATCACCGGGTCAGCTTCTCGCCCATGGCTCAGTTGGAGATGCTGGAGGGAGCGGGGTAGGCGGGGCGCCAGCTTTCACGGTCGAACGCGACCCACGTAAACGAACTGCTGGCGCGGCTCAATTGCGGGGCGCGGGGGCTCGGCGCTCGGCCGGGCATCCACCTTCGCTCACGGCAGTTGCCGCCCACCTTCCCCCGGCCACTGCCCCTCACCCGGGAACGGCCGCTGGCCAGACCCTCCGCTGCGGCGGTGCACTGATGCTCGCTCAGGTGGATGCCAGGCCTCGCTTCCTACCGAAGCCCGCCCCCGGAAGCCCGTGCTTGACGAGGCCCCGCACGCCCCTGGTTAGATGCACCGGTGCAGCGTTGCTCGCTCCAGCCGCCCCCCAAGCCTCACCCGCCTCCCGTTTCCCGTATTCCCCCGGTCGTACCGTCCCCCGTTCCCCGTTCCCTGTTCTCCGTTCCCCACTCGTCTGCCCGCTGCTGGGCGGCGCCATTACTATTCGCCTACCGTGACCGACGCTGCCAGGCAACCGCCGCTCCTCCGGGATCCCAACCTCCACGTCGTCTTCGGCGTGACGCTGATGGCCATGCTGGGCGTGGCCAGCGTGACGCCTGCGTTTCCGCAGATCTCCGAGGAGTTGGATGTCACCCCCCAGTCAGTGGGGCTGCTGATCTCGGTGTTCACGCTCCCCGGCGCCATCCTGACCCCGTTCCTGGGGGTGCTGGCCGACCGCTACGGGCGCAAGCGCGTCCTGGTGCCGTCCCTCTTCGTATTCGGCATCGCGGGCTTCGCCTGCGGTCTGGCGCGCAGCTTCGAGGTGCTGGTAGGCCTTCGCCTGCTACAGGGGATGGGCGGCGCGGCGCTGGGCTCGATGAACGTCACCATCGTCGGCGATCTGTACCACGGGCCGCGCCGCACGACGGCGTTCGGGTACAACGCCTCCGTGCTCAGCGTGGGAACTGCGGTGTATCCCGCCATCGGCGGCGCGCTCGCGATGATCGCCTGGTACGTCCCGTTCTTGCTGCCAATCGTCGCGGTCCCGGTGGGTTTGTTCGTGCTGTTCGTGCTGCAGAGCCCCGCACCGAGGGTGCGGAGCGGTCTCGGGGAGTACCTCCGCTCCACGTTCCGTATGATGCGCAACCGCCAGGTGCTGGCACTGTTCACCGCGAGCGTGGTGACCTTCATCCTGATCTACGGCGCGTACCTCTCGTATCTGCCGTTCCTGCTCGAGGGCTCGTTCGGCTTCTCGTCGCTGTGGATCGGGCTCGTGATGGCGACGACGTCCATCGCCACGGCGATCGCCTCGTTCTACCTGGGACGCCTGGCACGCGTCCACGGCGAGGGCCGACTCGTGAAGTTCGGGTTCCTGCTGTACGTGCTTACCTTCGCCGCCGTTCCCTTCGCTTCGTCGCTGTGGGGGCTCATCGCGCTCATCCTGATCTTCGGCGCGGCAAACGGCATCAACATCCCATCCATCCTCACGATCCTGGCCGGGTTCACGCCTACCGAGTCACGCGCCGCCTTCATGTCGGTGAACGGCATGTTGCTGCGGCTGGGACAGACCCTGGGGCCGGTGGTGGCCGGGGTGGCGTTCACCCTCCAGGGGATCGGTGGGGCATTCCTGGCCAGCGCGGGGCTGGGCGCGGCTACGCTGCTCGTGCTGCTCGCATGGGCGCCCAACCGCGCGCCCGGCACGCCGCCGCGGTAGATTCTCAGGAGTTATGAATCGCACGCAGGCCGAGAAGCGGATCCGCGAGCTGCACACCGAGATCCGGCACCACGACTTTCTCTACTACGTCAAAGACGCTCCGGAGATCTCGGACGAGGCATACGACGCCCTGTTCCGGGAGCTGCAGGCGCTCGAACAGCAGTTCCCCGAGCTGCTGACGCCCGACTCGCCCACGCAGCGGGTGGCGGGTGTGCCGCTGGACAGGTTCCCCACCGTCGAGCACACGGCACCGATGCTGAGCCTCGACTCCAGTCAGGAGGCGTCGCAGCTCGAGCGCTTCGACGAGCGGGTACGCAAGGTGGTCGGGGGCGATGTGGCCTACGTGACCGATCCCAAGCTGGACGGCGCCTCGGTGGAGCTGGTCTACGAGCACGGAGCACTGGTGCGCGCTGCTACCCGGGGGGACGGACAGGTCGGAGAGGGCATCACCGAGAACGTCCGCACCATCCGCAGCGCCCCCCTCAGGCTGCGGGACAAGGACCGTGCGGTACCCACGTTTCTCGCCGTGCGGGGCGAGGTGATCATGCGGGTCGCTGCCTTCGAGCAGCTGAACCAGCGCCTGCTCAAGGAAGACAGGGAGCCGTTCGCCAACCCGCGGAACGCCGCGGCAGGCTCCCTGCGGCAGCTGGATCCGCAGGTCACCGCCGCGCGGCCCCTCGACCTCTTCGTGTACGACATCCTGGCGAGCGAGGGCGCCGCGATCGGCACCCAGTGGGAGGCGCTGGCGGCTCTGCGCGACTGGGGGCTCCCCGTCAACGAGCTGGCGCGGCGGGTCGAGTCGGTGGGCGAGATCTTGCCGTACCACCAGGAGCTCTACGGCCAGCGCGACGACTTGCAGTACGAGATCGACGGCGTGGTCGTCAAGCTCGACGATCTCGCCGCCCGGGACGAAATCGGCGCTACCTCGCATCACCCGCGCTGGGCCTACGCGTTCAAGTTCCCGCCGCGCAAGGAAGTGACCCGGGTGCTCGCCATAATGCCGAGCGTAGGGCGCACCGGCGTGGTCACGCCCATCGCCATGCTACGGCCCGTGGAGCTGGGCGGCGTGACCGTGAGCCGGGCGAGCCTGCACAATCGCGAGGAAGTGGCCCGCAAGGACATTCGCCAGGGCGACCGGGTGCGGGTGCAGCGGGCCGGCGACGTTATTCCCCAGGTGCTGGAGCGGGTGGAGGAGCCGGGCCGCAAGCGTGCCGCGAAGTACCGCATGCCCAAGACATGCCCGTCCTGCGACACGGCCCTCGTCGAGAGCGGTCCCTTCACGATCTGTCCCAATACCTTCGAGTGCCCCGCCCAGCTCGTCGGCCGGATTCAGCTGTTTGGCTGCCGCGACGCGCTCGATGTCGAGGGCTTGGGTGGGGAGACCGCCAAGTTGTTCGTGCGGGAGCGACTGGTGAGCCAGCTACCCGACCTGTTCGAGATCACGCCCGAGCAGCTCCTCCCGCTGGAGGGCTTCGCCGAGAAGTCCGCCCAAAACCTGGTGGACGGCATCAAGCGGGCGTCCACCGTCGAGCTGCACCGCTTCCTCTTCGGGCTGGGGATCCCCGAGGTGGGCGCCACCGTGGCCAAGGACCTGTCGCAGCATTTTGGGTCAATCGACGCCCTGCGCAGGGCGTCG
>JABAOF010005313.1_pt2 | contig 29455 bp, 26 predicted proteins | sample 7062171 | NCBI WGS metagenome assembly JABAOF01 (sample SAMN14538628, study PRJNA623070) | marine sediment metagenome | biome: marine biome [ENVO:00000428]; feature: marine pelagic biome [ENVO:01000023]; material: deep marine sediment [ENVO:00002113] | place: India: Gulf of Khambhat ...
CGACAGCCTGGACGCGATCGGCAACACGACCGCGGCCATCGGCAAAGGCTTTGCCATCGGATCGGCGGCGCTGACCGCGCTGGCGCTGTTCAGCGCCTACTCGTCCGCCGTCGGACTTCAGGAGGCGGGCCTCAACCTGGTGGACCCGCTGGTCGTGATCGGTTTCTTGCTGGGTGGGGCGCTCCCCTTCGTCATCGCGGCGCTGACCATGACGGCCGTCGGCCGCGCCGCCTCGGGGATGGTCAACGAGGTGCGGCGGCAGTTCAAGGAGATCGCCGGCCTGATGGAGGGCAAGGCGAAGCCCGATAGCGCCCGCTGCGTCGACATCTCGACTCGCGCGGCGTTGCGCGAGATGATTCTCCCCGGCACGCTGGCCGTGGTCGCGCCGGTTCTGGTAGGTTGGGTGTTGGGGGTGGAGGCACTGGGCGGCCTGCTGGCCGGCGCGACGCTGGCTGGCGTCTTGCTCGCGCTCTACATGGCCAACGCCGGTGGCGCTTGGGACAACGCGAAGAAATACATCGAGGCGGGCGCCCTGGGAGGCAAGGGTTCCGATCCCCACAAAGCGGCGGTNNGATCAAGCTGATGAGCGTGGTCAGCCTGGTCCTGGCGCCGTTCTTCGCGCGCCTGGCCTAGACGAGGCGGGGGCGGGACGGGGAACGGGGCGCCGGCGCGGCGCGAGGGTGCGAAACGCCGCGGGCTCGCCGGTTGACAGTGCTCGAACATCNNGCACGCTCGAACAACGAACCCTCGTCGGTTGAGGGTGATCGCTTATGGGCCGGTCGCTGAGAGCGGGAATCGTGGGGCTGCCGAACGCGGGCAAGTCCACGCTGTTCAACGCGCTCACCGCGGCCGGCGTCGCTGCCGAAGCCTACCCCTTCACGACGATCGACCCGAACGTCGGGATCGTGGAAGTGCCCGACGAACGGCTCGAGCATTTGTTCGAGGTCCTGGCGCCGCCACGCCGGGTGCCCGCCGTCGTCGAGTTCGTCGATATCGCGGGCCTGGTGGCGGGCGCGCACAAGGGCGAGGGGTTGGGTAACCGGTTTCTCGCCCACATCCGCGAAGTCGACGCCCTCGTCCACGTCGTCCGCTGCTTCGAAGACGCGAACGTCGCCCACCCGTCATCGACCGTCGATCCGGTGCGCGATGTGGGGACGGTCGAGACCGAGCTGTTGCTGGCTGATCTGGAAACGCTGGAGAAGCGCTTGGATCGCGTGCAGCGGGTCGCACGGAGCGGCGATCGAACCGCCGAGCGGGAGGTGGACTTCCTGCTTCGACTCAGAGACCGGTTGGGTGCGGGCGAACCGGCAGCTGGGGTCGAGAGCGACGAGTTCGAGAGCGAGGTACTCCGCTCCCTGTTCCTGCTCACAGGAAAACCGGTGCTGTTCGTGGCCAACGTGGACGAATCCGGCCTGACCGGTGCCGGCCCGAACGTCTCGGCGCTCGCCGCTGCTGTAGGTGCGGACAGAGTGTTGGTCCTCTGTTGTAAGCTCGAGGCCGAGCTGCTCAGCTTCGAGCCCGAGGAACGCCAGGAGTACATGAGCGCCGTGGGCCTCGAGGCGCCTGGGGTCCGCCGCCTGATCCGCGCCAGCTATGATCTCCTGGGCCTGATCAGCTTCTTCACCTTCAACGAGAAGGAGGTGAGGGCGTGGACTCTACCGCAGGGCGCCCTGGCGCCCCAGGCGGCGGGGGAGGTGCACACCGATTTCGAGCGAGGTTTTATCCGGGCGGAAACGATCGGCTATGCCGACTTCGCGCGCGCGGGATCGGTGAAAGCGGCGCGCGAGCAGGGGCTGGTCCGGTCGGAGGGGCGTGAATACGAGGTGCGGGACGGGGATATCCTGCTGTTTCGGGCCCAGCCCTGAATCGCCTGCGGCCCTGGCCGCGCGTCGTCGTCCGAGTCGAGAGCTTGAGCTTGGGGCGCCGATGGGGTAAATTCTCGGCGGTTTCAGGGCAGATCCTGCCAAATCGACAACGTACCTGCTCCGCCGGTGTCACCGGGCGGGGCCGCAACGGCTCGAGCCATCGAGCCCAGACCAAAGGGGGTGACGATGCGCGACTACGAGATCGTCTACATCTTCGATTCAGCCCTCGATCGTTCCGTCATCGATCAGAAGCTGGACCGTTTCAACCAACTGGCCACGGGCAACGGCGGCGGCGGCGGCGAGGTGGTGGCCGTCGAGCATTGGGGAAAGCGGCAGCTCGCCTATCCGATCCGCAAGCACGACAACGGCTACTACGTGGTGGTCCAGTTCCGCACCGATCCGGAGGCGCTACCGGAGTTCGAGCGAGCGATCAAGCTCGACGAGCAAGTGTTGCGCTATCTGGTAGTTCTTTCGGAGGGCGAACTTCCGACCCCGGCATCGTCGAGGAGCGCGAAGGAGAAGAGCTTCGACGATGACGACGAGGATGACGACGAGGACGACGACGACTGAGTAAGAGCGGTTCGCGATCTGCAAACCGCGCGACGACGTCATTGATGGTTGAGAAGAGACGGTAGATTATGAGACGACGACGGAAGCCTTGCCACCTGTGTGAGTCCAAGATCACAGTGCTGGACTACAAGGACGAACAGTTGCTTCGGCGCTTCATCACGGAGCGTGGGAAGATGGTGCCGAGCCGCATCACCGGCACCTGTGCGCCTCACCAGCGCCAGCTGAGCCGAGCGATCAAGCGAGGTCGCTATCTGGCGCTGCTGCCTTACGTGGAAGATTACCGCCGCTGAAGCAAGTGAGCGCTGGCCGCGCCGAGCTGGCCCGTCTGGCCGGTTTTGGGCTCGTCACTCTCGTTTTCGCGGTAACCCAGCCGTTCGTCCTGGTCGGACTGCCGCTGGCCCTCATGCTTTTCACCTTCGGCCCCCTTCATCTGAGGTCGGCGGTAGTCGTTACGGCGGTCGTGCTGGTGAGCGCGCTGGGGGATCGCGCGGGCCTATGGTGGTTCGAGCGGGGGTGGCCCCTGGTGTTAGCGGGCATGTTCGTCTGGACGACGGGGTGGCGCCCGGCGTGGGGCTTTTTTGCCCGGGCGCTGGCGGCGTTGGCGATGGCGGCGGTCGTGGTGACGCTCATCTTCGTCGTTCACCCGACGGCGTGGTCGGACGTGGATGCGCTGATGGCCGCTCGGGCGGGCGAGGCGGCGCAGCGGGCTACGAGCCTGTTGGGCGATCGGATGAATGAGGCGGCCCAGGGCGTGGTCCCCAAGATCGTTGGGCTGCAAGTCGCCGTGTTTCCCGCTCTGCTGGCGGTGAGCTCACTGGGTGCGCTTGGCGTGGCAGCGGCGGTGCGTGGTTGGCTGAGTGGTGAGGCGGGCAGCGTTTTCGGCGGGTTGCGGAGCTTCCGCTTCAACGATCACCTGGTCTGGTTGCTGCTGGGAGGTCTCGTGCTGATCCTGGCCCCCGTGGGCGCGGTGGGCGACCGAGTGGGCGGAAACGTCGTCTTGTTCATGGGTTTGCTGTACGTGCTCCGCGGAATGGCCGTCGTGCTGACTCTCGTCGGGGGTGTGTCGGTGATCGCCGGAGTTTTGGGTGGCCTTGCGGTGCTGATCGTCTATCCCATTCTGGCACTGCTAGTGCTGATCATGTTGCTCGTGGGTTTGAGCGACACGTGGCTGAACGTACGGGACCGGGTGCGTGCGCGGAGACAGGGGGTTTAGGACGCACGGTAATTTCTCGACGCGAACTTACTGCATTGATAGGGAGCGAGAACGGTGGGTCGGACTCAAGAATTGATACTCAGACGCAAGGTCGAAGACCTGGGTGATGTCGGTGATGTGGTGACTGTCAAGGCCGGATACGCCCGAAACTATCTGCTGCCGCAGGGGCTCGCCTACGTGGCGACGGACCAGAACCGGCGGCGGCTCGAGCAGGAGCGGTCGGCGGCGCTGGCCGCGGAGGAGCGTGATCGGAAGGGCGCCGAATTCATGGCCGGGCGGCTCGAAGGCGTATCGATTACCTTCTCGATGCTCGCCGGCGATGAGGGCAAGCTGTACGGTTCGGTCGGGCCGCGCGACATCGCCACACAGTTGAGCGAGCAGGGTTTCGATGTACAGGGCAAGCACGTAGCCCTGAAGGAGCCGATCAAGGCGTTGGGCGTCTACTCGGTGCCGATCAAGCTGTATCCGGAAGTTGAAGCGTCGGTCAAAGTGTGGGTTATTAAGGAAGAGGGGGAGTAGGACCTGGCTATCGCCTATTGCGACGGACATCGGCTGCGGCGCCTGTTTCTCGCGGGATCGGAGCACGTGTGTGCCCACCGCGCCGAGCTGGATCGCATCAACGTCTTCCCCGTGCCCGACGGCGACACGGGCACCAACATGTACCTCACCATGCGGGCGATGGCCGAGGCGATCAAAGGCGTGCGCGAACTTTCCGTCTCCGGGGTGGCCTCGCGCCTTGCCGAGGCGGGCGTTCTGGGGGCTCGGGGCAACTCGGGCATGATGATGTCGCACTTCTTCCTCGGGTTCGCCGAAGGATTGGAGGGGCGAGCGCGGGCGGGGTCGACCGAGCTGGCCGCGGCGATGCGCCGGGCCTGTGACTCCCTCTATCAGGCGGTCGAGCAGCCGATCGAAGGCACGATCCTCACCGTCGTTCGCGAATCGACCGAAGAGCTGGTCCACCTCTCACGGCGAATCCGTGATCTGGAACCGCTGGCGCGTCGCCTGCTCGCCGCGGCACGAGCGTCACTGGAGCGTACGCCCCGGCTGTTGCCGGTGCTGCGCGAGGCCCACGTGGTGGACGCCGGTGCCAAGGGCTTCGTGCGCTTTCTGGAGGGGATGGTCGGTCTGATCGACGGACACATGCCGCGGCACTCCCTATCGCTGGCGCTCCGTACGCCCGACGCGGCGGCCTCCGTGGATTTCCCCGAGGACGACCGCGCCTATCGATACTGCAGCGAGTTCCTGGTGCGCGGCGCGCCGCTGCCCGAGCGTCGCGCCCTCGCCGACGCGGTCAAAGGGATGGGTGGATCGCTCATCGTCACCCGGGCGACCGCCGTCGCAAAGGTCCACATCCATACGGACGAGCCGGCTCGCGTGGAGGAAGCGTTAACTCGGGTGGGCGGGACGGTCGAGCGGGTCAAGTCCGAGGACATGCGGGCGCAGCATCAGACCCGGCGACAACAGCAGCGACGGCCGCTGGCGCTGGTCACTGATACGACCTGCGATCTGCCTCCGGAGCTGATCCTCGAGCACGACATCACCGTGGTGCCGCTGACCGTCGCCTTCGGCGACGAGATTTTCCTCGATCAAGTAGACATCACGAACGAAGATTTGGTCGGTCGTCTCCTCGACCCCGCGTCGCCGCAACCGACCACGTCACAGCCCACCCCGGCCCACCTGGAGGGTTCGTTCAAGCGCGCGGCCGAGCATGGCGAGGAGGTGCTGGCGCTTCTCGTGTCGGGCGGCGTCTCTGGTACTCTGGGTCAGGCACAGGCGGTGGCATCACGCTTCTCTGACGCACGGGTGCGTGTCTACGATTCACGGACCGCTTCACTCGGTTTGGGCTTCCAGGTGCTACGGGCGGCCGAGCTACTCTCGCAGGGCTGGGATGGCGAGCGCATCACCGCCGAACTCGAGCGCCTGCGTGGTCGCTCGGGCGTTTTCCTGACCGTTGACACCTTGACCTATCTGCAGCGCTCGGGTCGCGTGGGCCGGGCGCGCGCTTTCCTGGGCAACCTTTTCGGACTCAAGCCGATACTCGCTGTAGACGATTCGGGCACGCTCGTTCCCGTCGACAGAGTTCGGGGCCGCGACGCAGTGATGCCGCGGGTGCTCGAGCTGTTGAGGGAGCAGGTGCCGCCAGAGCGCAGCCATCTGCGGATGGGTGTCGCTCACGTCCTCGCCGAAGGCGTGGCAGACGAACTGGCCGAAGCGTTGCGGCGCGAGTTCAGTCCGGACGAGATCATGGTTCGCTCGGCCGCGGGCGTGATCTCTGTGCACACCGGGCCTGGGGCTTGGGCCGTCTTTTACCAGGCGCTGTAGTGCCATCGCCGGCGCGGTGGCGGGGCCAGGCGATCGGCGCGGGGGTGATGTTTGGACGCCTGCCGAGGCCAGATGGCTGATCAGAAGACTTCAGCCTCCGGGATGAGAAAGCGACGCGAGGCCGACCTACCCGATCTTCTGCGACGGGCGTTCGAGCTTTGCCTCGAGCGGAACGCCCGCGAGCCGCTGGTGCTCGACCTGCGCGGGCTCTCGGATGCGACCGATTTCTTCCTCATCGCCTCCGGCGACTCGGATGTCCACGTGCGCGCCATCGCGGAGCATCTGCGCGAGGAACTGGCCCGGGAGGGCGTGAAACCGGCCGGCGTGGAGGGGGAGCGATCCGCGCGCTGGGTGCTCATCGACTACATCGACGTCGTGGTTCACGTATTTCATCCGCGGGTGCGCGAGTTCTATCAACTCGAGCGCTTGTGGGGTGACGCCCCGACCCTGTTCGCCGAGCAGACAGCCTAGTGAGCGCGGCCTGCCGACGTGGGGCTCTCCGGGTGTTCCAGCTCGTTCTGGCGCTGGCCACCCTGGCGGCGATCCCCCATCCCGCGTCGGGCCAATTTGGTCGTAACAAGCTGCAGTATCGCGTTTTCGACTTCCAGGTCGTTCGCACCGCCCACTTCGATGTCTACTATTATCCGAGCGAGCGGGAGGCTGCGTGGGACGCAGCACGTATGGCCGAGCGTGCCTACGCTCGTCTCAGCCGCATACTCGGTCACGAGTTCGAAAGCCGCAAACCGATCATCGTCTATGCCTCGCACTCCGAGTTTCAGCAAACCAACGCGCTGCCGGGATTCATATCGGAAGGGACGGGGGGCGTCACAGAGTACGCCAAGCGGCGAGTAATACTCCCGTTCACGGGCTCGTACGCGGATTTCGAGCACGTCCTGACTCACGAGCTGGTCCACGCCTTCCAGTTCGATTTCCTGGCACGGGGAGTGGCCGGTCAACTCGACCCGAGCCGGGCCATCCAGCCGCCGCTCTGGTTCATGGAAGGGATGGCGGAGTATCTGTCGATCGGCGAGCTGGACCCGCATACGCACGCCTGGCTGCGCGACGCGGTGATGTCGGGCTACCTGCGGACGATACCGGAGATGTCGCGTTACAACGACTACCTGTCATACCGATTCGGGCAGTCGCTGTGGGCGTTCATCGGCCGGAAGTACGGGGACGAGACGGTGGGGCTGTTGCTGGGACGGACGCTGCGCCTCGGTCTTGAGGCGGCAGTCGAAGTGACGCTGGGCGTTTCGGTCGATGGTCTGTCCGACGAGTGGATCGAGTTCGTCCGAACGACCTATTTACCCGAGGTGTCGCGCTTCGGCGGTGCCGATGAGATCGGGCGCCGCTTGACGACCCACCGCTTCCGACCGGGTACGGAGGAGTTCGCGTCCTACCTGTCGCCCGCCCTGTCGCCGGACGGCCGCCACGTAGTATACCTCTCCGATCGCGGTAACGGGTACTATTCTTTCTACGATCTCTGGTTAGCGTCGGCCGAGGACGGCACGGCCATCGAGCGCCTGGTGAAAGCGGCGCGAACGCCGGACTTCGAGTCGCTGCGCTTTCTGACTTCTTCGGCGTCCTGGTCACCCGACGGTCGCTACCTGGCGTTTGTGGCCAAGGTTGGCGGCCGCGACGCGCTATATCTTTACGATGTCGAGCGCCGACGTGTCGCGCGCAAGATCAGCCTGGACCTGGACGGGCTGCAGAACCCCACCTTCTCGCCCGACGGCCGGCGCCTCGCGTTCACGGGGATCAAGGGAGGGATCAGCGACCTCTACGCGGTCGACGTCACAGGCGCGCGCTTTCAGCAGCTCACCGATGACCGGTACGCGGACCTGCACCCCAGCTGGTCTCCGGACGGGCGATACATCGCCATCGCGACCGATCGGGGCGGTGACACCGATTTCGAGGAACTGACATTCGGGGATCTGAAGGTCGCTCTCTATCATGTGGGCCGGGGCGACATCGAACTGCTGGGTGGTCAGGAGCGAGGCAAGAACATCAACCCGGTCTGGTCTCCCGACGGCCAGGCCATCGCCTTCGTCTCTGACCGGACGGGTGTCAGCAACGTCTTTATCTGGTCTCTGCCCGAGGCACAGCTTTACCAGGCGACAGATCTGCTGTCGGGGGTGACGGGCATCACGCCGCTCAGCCCGGCGATCTCCTGGGCCGCGGGCGCCGACCGTCTGGCGATCACCTATTTCGAGGGCGCGGGCTACAACATCTACCTGGTCGATCGGCCACGCGATCGTGCCCGTCCCATCGACGCCGAGCCCACGCCGGCATTAGTGGCCGAGGCGGATGACGGAGACGGCCCGCGTGCCGTAGGCAGCGACAGGGCGCGAGACGACGCCGACCTCGGGCTGACCCCCGATCGACCGGGGCGGTCGTTTTACCGAGTCGGCAACGGATTCCGGCCATCGGAGCGTCGACCGGCGCAGGGCGAGGGTGCACCGCGAGCCGAGACGACGGTGGCGGCGCTTTTGGAGGATGCGACCCGCGGGCTTCCCGACACCACGGCCTTCGAGCGGCGTCCCTACGAGGTTCGGCTTAGCGCGGATATCATCGGCCAACCGGTGATCGGGGCCGAGGTGGGCGGCTTCTTTGGCAGCGGCGTCTACGGCGGGTCGTACGTGCTGCTATCCGACATGATGGGCGACCACAACATCCTCCTGTGGGGCCAGATCGCCGGTTCCTTCAACGACGCTTTCCTGCTGGCGCAATACACGTATCTGCGCGAGCGGGCCAACCTGTCGATGGCCTATCAGCAGTATCCCCTCTACCGCTTTCGCGGCACCCTGCCCGTGAGCGACGGGTCGAGCGGGCGAGTCTTTGAAGACCGCTTCGTGCGTGACGTCTATCGAACGCTCAGCGCCAGGGTGCATTACCCCTTCAGCGCGTTCCAGCGGTTGGAGCTTTCGGCGGCGGGCGTCTATCTAAGCCGTGACAGCATTGTGGATCGGGTCACCGTCGGAATAACCGCATCGGGCGACCGCTTCACCCAGCGTCTGGAAAGCCTGGTCTTTGCCGGCCCCGCACTGGCGCTGGTGTGGGACAACGCGCTGTTCGGGTTCACCGGCCCGATCGCGGGAAGGCGCTATCGAATCGAGGTCGGGCGCTTCTTTGGGGACGTGGCCGTCAACAGTCTGACGCTCGACTTCCGCAACTACTTCAACCTGGGTGGCCGCTACGCTCTGGCGGCCCGGCTCACGACTTACGCGCGGACCGGGCCCGACGACGACGAGTTTCGGGTCTTCTGGGGCGGCCCGTACTTCATCCGGGGCTACGACGGAGGCTCGTTCGACGTCAGCGAGTGTTCCGAGTCGGTCAAGCGGGTGAGCGATCCGACCACCACTCTCTGCCCGGTCCGCGACCAGCTGATCGGCAGCAGCGTCGCCTTCGCGAGTGCCGAGTTTCGCTTCCCAATCTTTCGCTTCCTCGACCTGGGTTTCGTGCCGCTGGGCCTACCGCCGGTCGACGGCGTGCTCTTTTTCGACGTGGGGGCGGCCTTCAACTCGTTCGACCAGCTCGTCTGGTCTCGAGCGCCGGGCGCCGACCCTTACGATGTCCGCGAGCCCGTCGCCTCCTATGGCGCCGGCATACGCATGAACATCCTGTACAACGTCTTTCGCCTCGATTACGCCGTCCCGCTCAGCCGTCCCCAGCACCGAGCCGGCGTCTGGTCGCTGTCGTTTGGGCCGACCTTCTGACGGGTTGGGCTGCGTGCACCGAGGTCACGACACGGTGGCCGTCTCCGGCCCCCACGAGCCCGGCACGCCCGAGATGCCAGCCGTGGCTTGCACGGACGGCGGCGGAGAGAATATCTTTTTCCGTGCCCACTGCACTCCAGCCTTTCCCGGGACCGGTCCAAGGGATAGGGACCCGAACACCGCGGATACCAATCTGAAGTCGCGTCTGTCTAGGCTAGTAACGCTCGGGGTCGGCCTGCTGACCGGGCTATCCGCTTTGGCCGCCTGCGGCTCTCAGCCGGAGGGCAACGGAGCGGCCCGCGCACCGCTTGCCCGCACGGCCTGGCTCGGCAGCGCCGAGGGTTGGGGCCTGCTGGGGCTTCCCCTGGAGGGCGGTCCGCTGACCTACCGAAATGCCGAAAACCTGGAGGCGCCGACTTGGGCGCCGCCGGACCTCCCGGCGGTGGCGCGGGCCTGGCCGGGCGAGGGGTCGATCTGGTTGCAGTTCAAGGACGCCAATGTCGCGCGCTACCACTATGCGACCGGGCACCTGCTGAACTTCGAGGGTTTTCCGGAGGCCGAGGCCGCGGTGGCCCTCGAGTCCGGCAGCGGGTTGGTCATCGCGCCCGGCGGCCGGCGGCTGCAGCGGGTCGCCGAGGCGGAGTCGTGGCGGGTATCGTTGCCCGGACGCCTGACCCGGTTGGTGGGTGCGGGCGGCGCCCGGGTCGTGGTCGTGGTCGACAGCGCATCGGTCAGCGAGATCCTGGTTTTCGAGCCGCCGGAAAAAGAGCCACGGGGTCGGCGCTCCGTGAGTGGCGTTCGCGATGTGGTTGTGGCGCCGTGGGGTGACAAGCTGTACCACCTATCGGTTGGCGAGGCGGGTCCGGCGGTTCAGGGCCTCACGCTCCCGGCCCTTGAGGGTGCCGAGGAGTTCCCGCTCAAGGCCCCGGGGCAGGCGCTGGCCATCACCCCTTCCGGCCACCGACTCTACGTGGCCGTGGGTCCGCGCCTTCATGTCTTCGACCGTGTGGACGGCAAGCGTCGACGGCCGTTGGACCTTCCCACCGCCCCATCGGCGCTGCGCTTCAGCCTGAACGGCTCGCACCTGCTGGCGCGATTGGACGGTGATCCTGGGGAAATCGCGGTGTTGCAGGTCGGGATCGATGCGTTGCTCGGGGTCGTCCCCGGCGATTGGGACGCCGACCTGCCGCAGGGGATCTCCGGCGGTCGGCTGATCCTGCGCTCCGGTCGGCAGCTCGTGCTGTACGACATGACGCGACTGCTGGAGATCACCCGAGAGGAGCCGGAAGGAGCGCACCGCTGGCTGATGGTGAATTGGCAGCCGCCGCGGCCGAGGATCGAGCTGGCGCAGCGGACCGCACGGAGCGGTGAGGCGGCTGCGGGCCCTGGGGCAGCCGAAGCGCAGCCTGGCGGTGCGGAAGCTCCGGGTGAGGAGCGTGTTGCGCCGCCGGGCTACTACGCGGTCGTATCGGCCGCCCGTGAACCGGCCGGCGTTCGCAATTTGGTGGCCTGGCTGAGCACCGCCGGCTATCCAGCGACGGTCGACCGTCACGAGGACGTGATGGGTGGCGTCTGGTTCCGGGCGATGGCGGGGCCGTATTCGAGCCGCGATAAGGCCGAGGTAGCGGCTCGCTCTCTGGGCGCACGCTACGGCTACAAGCCCTGGATCCTCACAGTCGAGGAAACGGAGGAGGTTCCCGCGATCCCGGCGGACACGCTGAGCGACGCGGATCGTTCAGCCGTTGGCTTGGCCGGTGCGAGTTCGGGCTGAGGCGCGAAGGATGCGGGGTTGGAGCGCAAGGGAGGTCGTGACGTGGACAGGTCGGTAGGTCGAGCGGACATGCGGTGGCCGTATGCCCTCAGCTTAGTGACGGCGGCGAAGGGCGCTCGCCAGCAGCGCTGGGTGGTCGACACGTCGATCGAGATCGTCCGCAGGCTGGCGGCTCAACGCAGAGTCGTTCTCGTCGATCTGGCGCCCGGCTCGCCGTCCGCCACGGCGACGGCCCTGGGACTCGAGCCGGGGGCAGGGATCGTCGACGTGCTGTTTCGCGGCGCGTCGTTCTCGGCAACGGCGGTCCGGCCGCCATCGGAAACGTTCCACTACCTTCAGCTCGGCGCCGATCCACCGCCCATGTCGGTGCTGTTGCAGCATGCGCGTTGGGAAAAGATCGCGCAGCGACTTCCCGAGACGGGCGCCCATCTGGTTCTGAGCGTCCCCGCTGAGGTCTGGCTCGAGGCCGGACCGGCCCGGGGCTTCGAGTCTTCGATCGTGCTGAACGCGACAGGCGAGGACCTCGAGCTGCCGGCCGGTGCCCGACAGCTCGCCGAGTTTCTGGCTCCGCTGGCCGTGCGGGAGGCGCCGGACGTGCCGGTCGACTCGATGGCGGACGCCGAGGCCGCGGAGGACGAGGCCGCGGACAAGGAACTCGTGAGCCGGGTGTCCCAACCGACGGCCGAGGACGAGGGTCTCGACGTGGGGGCGAGCGACGCCGTTGGCCGGGCCGGCGCTGGGCCGCTGGCTGAGCCCGCAGCGGCCGAGGCGATGGAGGAAGGCGACTCCGAGAAGCTGGCGCCGCCGGATGAGGCAGCGGCCTCGACGTCGTCGGCTTTCGAGCCGCAAAGGGAGGCTCTGACGCCACCCGACTTCCGGCCGGGCGCGCTTGCCCGTCCCCGGGTCCTGCTGGAACGGCGCGTCGCCGGTCGCAAGACCCGAGGCGGTCTCCTCTCCGGACTGCGACGCCGCAGCGTCGTCCCCGCCGCCGGAGTGGCCGCCGCCGCCGTCCTCGCCTTCGCGTTCTGGCGCGTCATCGCGAACGGCGGGCAACCGGTCGGGGGCCGCCGCCGCTGGAGGCGGCGGCCGAAACGGTCGCCGTCGCCGAGCCGGGGCCCGCTGCCGCCGGCGCGCCGGAAGCGACGCCGGTTACCGTGCCCGAGACCAAGCTGCCCTTCTCCGTCGCCATCGCCTCCTACTCGTCGTTCGAGGACGCGGAGGCGCGTCGCCGCAAACTGACGCGGCCCGACCTGCCGGTCTACGTGGCGCCGACACCGGTGCGCGGCGTGGTCTGGTACCGGGTGTTTGCGGGAATTCTGCCCGAGCGCCAGCAGGCCGAAGAGCTGATGGCGCAGCTGGTGCGTGAGGGGATCAAGGACACGATCCGCGGTTGGGACATTCGACCGGCGCGCTACGCGTTTAGCTTCGGCACGTATGACTCGGCTCGCGACGCGAGCGCGGTGGTCGAGACTCTGTTTGGACGAGGGGTGCCGGCCTACATTGTGCCGGCGCGACGGGCGGGAGAGGCTGTGGGCTTCCACGTGTACGCCGGCGGCTACGAGAGCGAAGAGGATGGGCGGGTTCTGCGCGAGCGGATCGAGCGCGCCGGGCTGGAACTGAATCTTGTGGAAAGGGTGGGGTTGATCTCGCGATGAAGCTTGTCGGGATAGAGTTCCACGGCTTCAAGTCGTTTGCTGATTCGGCCGCGATCAGCTTTCACGATGGAATCACGGCGATCGTGGGGCCGAACGGTTGCGGCAAATCGAATATCTCGGACGGGCTGCGCTGGGTCCTGGGTGAACAGCGGCCCACGGCGATCCGCGGGTCTCGGATGGAAGAGGCGATCTTCCAGGGCACGCAGCGGCGCAAGCCGATTCATCGGGCCGAGGTCACGCTTCGCCTGTCTAACGAGGATCATCTCCTTCCCGTTCCCTATACCGACGTGCAGATCAGCCGCACCGTGTTCACGGGCGGCGAGAGCGAATATCGGCTCAACGGCACGCTCTGCCGGCTGCGCGACATCCAGGACCTCTGCCGGGATACGGGGCTGGGCGCCAACGCCTACGCGATCATCGAAGGGCGCATGGTCGACGCGATCCTCAGCGACAAGGCGGAGGAGCGGCGGGCGATGTTCGAGGAAGCGGCGGGCATCGGCCGCTACAAAGAGCGGCGGCGCGTGGCGGCGCGCCGGCTCGATGAGGCCGACGGCGATCTGGCCCGGGTCGACGATCTGCTCTCGGAGGTGCAGACCAAGGTTCGCAGCCTGGCGCGCCAGCGTGGCCGCGCCCGGCGCTTCTTAGAAATGCGCGAGCGCAAGATCGCCCTCGAGCTGGCGGTGGCTCAGGCCGAGTTGCAGCGACTCCAGGGGCGCGAGCGGGAGATGGAGGCCGAGCTCCAGACGCTGGCCGAGGCTCGGGTCGAGGACGCGGTTCAGCTGCGCACCAGCGAGGCGCAGATCGAAGCGCTGCGAACCCGCTCGACGGAACTGGAGCGCGAACGCGCAGCCGCGGCCCGCGAGCTCGGTTCGCAGCGTGAGCGGCTGGCGGCGCGTGAGCGCGAGCGGCTTCTGGCCGAGGAGCGGTCCCGGCACGCGAGCGCCCGGCTGGATCAGGTCGACTTCGAGCGGCGCGAGCTGGATGGGCAGATCCAAGAGCTGGAGGGCGAGCTCGAGCGCCTGAGCGAGCTGACCGCTGAGCGACGATCGGCCACGAGCGCGCTGCGGGAATCCCTGCGGGCCCATGAGATCGAGGTTGCCGAGTTAGCCGAGCGGCGCCAGGCGCTGGAGACGGTGGCCGCTGCCGTGGAGTCGGAGCGCCGGGCGTACCGAGAAGAGCAGGCCCGTCGCGAGGCTGGACGGGATGCGGCGCGGGCCGAAGCGCAACAGCTGGTCCGCCGCTTGGAGGAAGCCCAGACGTGGCTCGCGTCGGCATCGGCGAGTCTCGAGCAGGCGGCCAGAGCCGAAGATCAGGCGCGGGCAGAGGCCGCCCAGGCCGAGGAGCGCCACGGCGCTATTGATGCCGAACTGCAGGCGGAACGCTCGCGCCTGGCCGAAACACAGACGGAAAGGGACCAGCTGCGCGGCCGCCACGCGGCCCTGGCGGAGCGCGTGCAGGCGCTCGCCGCCCGGATCGCAGAGCTCCGGCCTCTGGCCAGCGGTGAGGAGGGGCTGAACCCGGCGGTCCAGGCGGCGCTGGAGCGGCGCGGCCAGCTGGGCATCCATGGGACCCTCGGCCAGTGCCTTGAGGCGCCCGAGGAATTTGCCGACGGCGTCGAATCTTACCTGGGAGACTACCTCGAGGGCCTCGTCGTCGATGATCAGGCGGCGGTCGAGCGGATCCGGCGCTGGTTCCTCGAAGAATACGATGGCCCTGGGGGAATCGTCGTCTTGCCGCTGGATCGCTGCTCGGGTGACCTCGGCACCGAGCTGCCCGCAGGGGTGCAGGTCCGCGGTCCGGGCGCGCCGTGGCTCCGGCGTCTGCTTGGGGGCGTGACGATGGCGGGGCAGGGGCCCGAGGGCCGCGCCGCCTGGATCGGACCGCGTCAGAGCTTCGATAGCCTCGGGGTCCTCCGTCTCGGCCGACCCTATGCACGAGCCGGACTGCTGGCGCGGAAGGCCGAGCTCGAGCGGCTAGAGGCGCACTTGGAAGGGGTCGAGGCAGAGACACGGCAGGCCGCCGCGGACGTGCAGAGTGCGGAGGCGGGTTTGTCGCAACGGGTCGCCCGAGTTACGGATCTCGAGTCGAGGCGCCAGCGCGCCGGTGAGGAGGCGAGCCGGCTAACCGCCCGGGCCGGGGCGGAGGCCGAGCGGCGGGCGCGTCTGCAGGAGGAAGCGCAGGCAGGTCGCGAACTCGTGGCGAGGCTGGATGAAGAGCGCGAGGCGGCGAGCCGCCGAGCCACCGCCGAGGCCGAGGCGCTCGCCTCGCTGCTGCCTGGCGAAGAGAGCCCGGCGCCGGATCCGCAAGCGCTGGCCCAGGTCAGAGCGGAGTACGAGGAGCGGCGCGAACTCCTGACCGCGCTCCAGCTGGACGAGGCACGGGCGGCCGCGGCGCTGGACCGGGCCGACCGTGAGCTCCGCTCTCAGCAGGGCCAGCTCAAGAGTGCCAGGGAACGCCACGATCGTCTGGGGCGGGAAGAAGAGCAGCTACGGGCCGACCTGACCCGGTCGCGCGAGGAGTCGGAGGTCGCGGCGCGGGACCTGGAAGCGTTGTCGGAGGAGCGGCAGCTTCTCGAAGCCCGGGCCCGCGATCTCGACGAGCGCGTCGAGGCCGAGCGCCAGAAAGTCTCTGAGATGGAGTCGCAGCTCAAGCGGCTGCAGCACGAAGAGCGCAGCCACTCGGAGCGTCGTCACGAACTGGAGCTCGAGCGCACACAGATCGCCGCCGAGCTCAAGCGGACCCGCGAGCGTCTGGAAGACGAGTGGGGGCGCACGTTCGAGGAGCTGAGCCGCGAGGTCCAGGCCGCCGAGGGTGACCCGTCGGAGCTGCGGGCGGAGCTGCGTGAGGTCGCCGAGCGATTGGCTAACATCGGGCTGGTCAACATGCTGGCCGAACGGGAGTACCAGGAAGAGAGAGAGCGGCTCGAGTTTTTAGAGGGTCAGCGCGCCGACCTGGCCAAGGCGCGGGACGATCTGCGCGAGACGATCCGGCAGATCAACCAGACGGCGTCGGCGGCGTTGCTCGAGACCCTCGAACAGGTGCGTGCCAACTTCAAGCGTACGTTCGCGACGTTGTTCCAGGGCGGCGACTGCGACGTCTGGTTGGAGAGCCCGGACGACCCTCTCGACTCGCCCGTCGAGATCTCGGCGAGCCCACGGGGCAAGCGCACGCAGCGCATCCATCTGCTGTCAGGCGGTGAGCGGGCGTTGACGGCGCTCGCCCTGCTGTTCGCCTTCTATCTGGTGAAGCCGAGCCCCTTCTGCATCCTCGATGAGGTGGACGCGCCTCTCGACGAAACGAACATCCTGCGCTTCGTGGCGATGTTGGAAGAATTCAAGTCGGGGGTCCAATTCATCGTCATCACGCACAACCCGGCGACCATCGAGGCGGCCGACTGGATCTACGGGGTCACCATGGAGGAGCCCGGCGTATCGAAGATCGTGGGCGTAGAGTTCAGCGACTACGCCCGCGGTGCCGTGGCCTGACCCTCCCATGCGTCTGGTGACGGTTGGAACGGGCACGGTGGTGCCCGACGCCAACCGCGCGTCGTCCTGTTATTGGGTGGAAGACGGGGGCACCCGCGTCATCGTCGATTGCGGAGCGGGCGCGCTTCAAGGGCTGGCCCGCTGCAAGCTCCCTTGGGACGCAGCCGATCACCTCATCATCTCACATTTTCACGCCGACCACATCGCCGAGGTCCCCTCGCTGATCTTCGCCCTGCGCCACGCGCTGGAGGTGCCGCGCACGGCGCCGCTCGGCGTCTGGGGACCATCCGGGACGGAGCGCCTCTTCGCCGCCTGGGCGTCGGCCTTCGGGTCTTGGATCGTCGAGCCGGGATTCGATCTGAAGCTCCATGAAGTCGGGCCGGGCACGCGCTTACCGATCGGAGGCCTGGGCGCCCGCTTCGCCGGTACGCGGCACACAGAAGAGAGCCTGGCCGTGCGTCTGGAGTGCGGCAGCAGCACGCTCGGCTACACCGGCGACACGGGCCCCAGCGCCGAGCTGGCCGACTTCTTTCGCGGAGTGAGCCTGCTGCTGGCCGAGTGCTCGCTCCCTGACGAGTTCGCTCAAGACAACCACCTCACACCGACCGGCCTCGCCGAACTGGCGAACGGCTCGGCCGTGAAGCGGCTCGCCGTCACGCACGTCTACCCGCAGCTGCAACGGCTGGACGTTCCGCAGTTGATTCGTGACGCCGGTTTCACGGGCGAGATCATCATGGCCTACGATGGTCTGGAGCTGGAGACATGAGGCGCCGAACGGCCACTTAACGTCGGTCGGAGCCCCGAAGCGCGAGGTGCCCAGCACTTGAAGGATTGTTGATATAGGCCGGCTACGCTCCCGGGGGCGGGTACGTCGGTCGACAGGTGGTAAGCGGCGGCTCAGCGGCGGCTGCGCGAGGAACGGCCGGGAGGCGGCGGGCTCATCGGCGACGGCGCGAGGAGAAAGGGGCAAGAGCAATCGGGTCCGGGTCGTACGGCGGAGTCGAGTGCGGCTTCCGGGCCGCACGACCTCGGTGTGCTGGGTGAACGCGTCGCCGCCTCGTACCTGGCCCGGCTGGGCTATGATATCCTGGCGCGTAACTTTCGATTCGGGCGCCGCGAGGTCGACCTTATCGTCTCTAAAGGCGGCGTCGTGGTCTTCGTCGAGGTCAAGACGCGCGCAGGTCAGGGTTACGGGCACCCGCTGGAGGCGATTACCGCGCTGAAGCGCCGCGAGGTTGAGCGGGTTGCCCGCGCCTGGAAGCGCGAGAACGGACGACCCGGGCTCTGCTACCGCTTCGACGCCGTCGGAATCGTCATGCGCCGCAACCGAGAACCGCTTGTCGAGCATATCCCGAACGCCTGGACGCTCGGCGAGTGACTGGGCAGGCCGCTGCCCGTCGCTACGTTGCTGCCGATGGGGAGGTCGGATAGATTCCGGCCGTTCATCGCGATGTGAGGAAGCCGGTGTGGCTGCCGTGAGGGGCATCGTCCACGGCAGCCGCTAACCTCGTTCAACCCGCGGTTATGCATCGTCCTGCACTTGCTCGTCTTTATCGCCCGCGCAAGTTCTCCGAGATCGTCGGTCAGGATCACGTGTCGGCCACGCTCCGCACCGCCGTCGAGCGCGGACGGGTCGCCCACGCCTACCTGTTCTGCGGGCCCCGCGGTATAGGCAAGACGACGGCCGCCCGCGTCCTGGCCATGGCGCTCAACTGCGACAACCGCGAAGACGGTGAGCCGTGCGGGGCCTGCGACAGTTGCGAGCGCATCTGGTCGGGACGGACCTCCCTGGATGTGGTCGAGATTGACGCCGCCTCTAATCGCGGGGTCGACGACGCGCGCGACCTGCGAGAACGAGCCATGTACGCGCCGTCGGAGGAGTCGCGTTACAAGGTCTACATCATCGATGAGGCCCATATGCTCACCCGCGAGGCCTGGAACGCTTTCCTCAAGATCCTGGAAGAGCCACCGCCCCGGGTGATCTTTGTGCTGGCCACGACCGAGCCCGGTAAAATCTTTCAGACGGCGCCGCCCATCCTCTCGCGCTGCCAACGCTTCGACTTCCACAGGATCACCGTGGAACGGATCCTCGAGCGGCTTCGTCAGGTGCTCCGGTCTGAAGGGGTCGAAGCGGAGGATGCCGCACTCGTGCCCATCGCCCGCAAGGCGGACGGCGCCCTGAGGGACGCCCTCTCGGCACTGGACCAGGTGCTCGCCTTCAGCGGCGAGCGGGTGAAGGGGGAGGACGTCCGCCTGGTTCTGGGTTTGGTCGAGGACGAGCTCTACTTCGAGCTTTTCGACATCCTCTCCGAACAGCGCCCCGCTGGGGTGTTTGCCCTGGTCGAGAAGCTCAGCGACGGCGGCTATGATCTCGAGGAGTTCTATAAGGGTTTGGCCGAGTCGATCCGGCTGGTCCTCCGCGCACATCTGGAGGGCGATGACGCGCTCGCCGCGGTGCCCGAGCACCTGCAGGAGCGCTACGGCCAGCTGGCGCATCGCTTCGCCGCCGGCGATCTGGTGCGCATGCTTTCCGCCCTGGCGGAACTCGATACCGATGGGCGCTTTCGCAAGAGCGAGCAGCAGCGGATTCTGATCGAGGTGCTGCTGCTCAAGTTCGCCTTGCTGGATCGAACCGTCGAGCTCGAGGACCTGATCGCCGCGGTCGGAGGCGAATCCGGGTCGCCCTCCGGCGCCAGCGGCGGCCCGAAAGGGGGCGGACGACCCGCGACGCGGTCCGCCGCTGAAAAGGGCGGCGCCCCCGGCCGTCAGGCGCGCGCCTCGCAGGCCGCAGGCGGCGGAGCCGCGATCGATCAAGCCCGGACGGCCTGGCTCGAGATGATCGCCGAGGGGCAGGTTCTCCGTCCAGGCCAGGGGATCGCCTTGAGGGCGGCCCGGGTTATGGAGTTGAGCCCCGACGGTGAGTTGCAGGTGGCGGCGGGACCGGGTACGCCCGGCGCCGAGGTCCTGAACGACCGAGTCTGGCGGCGGCGGATCGAGGAGGAGCTTTCTCGCCGCCTGGGGCGTCCGATCCGGATCAGGGAGGCGAACCAGGATGAAGAGCGGCCGCCGAGGGTAAGCCAGGCTACAACAAAGGCCCAGCGCCTGGCCCGCCTGGTGGAGGGAGATGAGGGGTTGCAGGCGCTGGTCGACAAGCTCGACCTGGAGCTGATGGACTAGCGGCGGAAACCCCGAGCCGGTGGGAGGCGCCGGGCGGCCCCGGCCTTGCGTGCCCTCAGGCGATGAGTCAACTTTCCAGCTGCTGACGATGGGTGAGCGGGAGAAGCGCGGATGAACAATCTTCACCAGTTGTTCCAGCTCGTGCAGCAGGGGCAGGCCCGGCTGAGCGAGATCCAGACTCAACTGGCGTCGAAGACGGTAACGGCCACGAGCGGTGGGGGGTTGGTGAAGGTGGTGGCGGACGGGCAGGGCCGAGTCCGTGAGATCAAGATCGATCCGTCGGTGGTGGATCCGGCGGATGTGGAGATGCTGGAGGATCTGGTGCAGGCGGCGGTGACGGAGGCACAGGCGCGAGCCCGTCAGCTTTACGAGGAGGAGATCAATCGCCTGGCTGGCGGTCTGGCCCCGTTCAACCTGGGCAATCTGTTCGGAGGTTCGTAGGGCCCCGGCATGTCCGTCATCGACGATCTGGCCAGTGAGTTCACGCGCCTCCCTGGTATCGGTCGTAAGACCGCCTATCGGCTCACACATCATTTGCTGAAAGTCCCGCCGGAAGAGGCGTGCCGATTGGCGCGGGCCATCGAGACGATGGCCGAGCGGGTGCGGCACTGTTCGACCTGCAATAACTTGAGTGAGTCTGATCCGTGCGAGTACTGCTCGAGCGCGAGCCGGGATCGGTCGCTGATCTGTGTGGTGGAGGAGGCGTCCGACATCTCGGCGATCGAAGGATCGGGTGAGTTCCGGGGCCTCTACCATGTACTGGGGGGTTGTCTGTCGCCGCTGGACGGGATTGGCCCGGAGGAGCTGAAGGTCGAATCTCTGGTCGCGCGTATTGATGGCGAGGTGCGAGAGGTGATCGTCGCCACCAACCCGAGCGTCGAAGGGGAGGCCACGGCGACCTACCTCGAGAAGGTGTTGACGCCGCAGGGTGTCCGCGTCACGCGTTTGGCCCGGGGTTTGCCCGTGGGTGGTGATCTGGAGTATGCGGACGGAGTCACTATCGCGCAGGCGCTAGCTGGACGCAGGGCGATCTAGAGGACGATCAGCGCCGAACGAGTTCGAGTAAATAAGCCATGTTCAGACGTGAGAAGAAAGAGGAGGTTCTTACGAACAAACTGCTACGGACAGCCGGCCTGACGCTCGCCGGTGTGGCGGCGGTCAGCGCGATCGGCGTGATGTTGGTCCGGGACCAGGTGCAGCGCCACCGCCGTGACCTGTTCAGCCCGCGGCCGCTGAGACGCCTGGCGGCGCTGACTTACATAGGCAAGCACCCGGACATCGAGAACGCGAACCTCTTGCGCGACTATCTCAGCTGGGAGAGAGAGCCGATGCTGCGTCGCCGCGCCGCCGCGGTGCTCGAGCGCATGGAACGAACCTTGAGCGCTGGCCCCGAGCCGGCAGTTAGCCTGGAGCTCAGAGGGAAAGCGAGCGCATGACGCCCGGCGGAGCGCCCAGCTGGTCCTTCGGCCCGAGCGACTCCCAGCGCATCGAGGAGATCCTCACTAATCTCCTCTTCGAGTCCAACGCGCGCTGCGCGCTTCTGGTCGACCGGACGGGCCAGCTGGTCACGACCGTGGGCGAACCGCCCGAGTTCGACTCCGCGGCTTTCGCCAGCCTCACGGCCGCGGACTTTTCAGCCAACGATCAGCTCGCCTCGTTGATCGGTGAGGAAGAGTTCACCTCACTGTTTCATCAGGGGCGGCACGAATCGATGTACCTGGCCGATGTCGGCAAGCGCCTGATCCTGGTTGTGCTGTTCAACGAGCAGACGACCCTGGGCCTGGTGCGGATCAAGATCAAGGATGCGGTCGGCGGACTGAACAGAGCCTTCGAGGATGTTTTTGGCCGAGCGGAGGAGGAAGAGAGTCCGGCGCTAGAAAGAGGCTTCGTTGACGAAGCAGAAGATGAAATCGATCGACTCTTCCGGGAATAGGGGATCTCGACGATGTCGATGATCAACTATGCCTCCCGGGAGATCAACTGTAAGATCGTCTATTACGGGCCGGGACTCGGCGGTAAGACGACGAATCTCGAGTATATCTACGCCAAGGTGGCGCCCAACACCCGTGGCAAGCTGATCAGCCTGGCCACGGAGACGGAGCGAACCTTGTTCTTCGACTTTCTGCCGGTAGACCTGGGCACCATCCGGGGCTTCAAGACACGATTCCACCTCTATACGGTGCCCGGACAGGTCTACTACAACGCCAGCCGCAAGCTGATCCTCAAGGGCGTCGACGGTGTCGTGTTTGTCGCCGACAGCCAGGTCGAGCGGCTCGACGCGAATATCGAGGCCATGCACAACCTGTACGAAAACCTCGCCGAGTACGGCTACGATCTGCGGCAGATTCCGTTCGTGGTTCAGTACAACAAACGAGACCTGCCCAACGTTTCACCGGTGGGCGAGCTGAATCAGCACCTCAATCCCGACCATGTGCCCGCGTACGAAGCCGTGGCAACCAAGGGCGTCGGCGTCTTCGACACGCTCAAGGCCATCGCCAAGCTGGTAATTAAGTCCCTCGGCTGAACGGGTTCCTCCCGTGAACCTTCCAAACGGCATTACGGTAGCGCGCTTCGTGGCGGCGCCCGTGATCTTCGTGCTGATCCTGGCGGGGGGGTTCGGTCAACTCCTCTTCGCCTTCGTCTTCTTCGTCGTGGCCGCGGTCTCCGACGTCTGGGACGGGTATCTGGCGCGCCGCCGTGGACAGATCACCGATTTCGGCAAGCTCGCCGATCCGATCGCCGACAAGCTGCTGGTGGTCGTAACCTTCATCCCGTTTTACATCGTCTCACACCGCCCCGATATCGGCGAACTGTTGCCCGTCGTTCCGTGGTGGCAGACCCTCCCCCTCTGGGTACTGCTGGTGGTACTGGGTCGCGAGTTCACCATCACCGTCTTCCGCGGGTTCGCCAAGCGGCGTGGCGTCGTGATCTCCGCCGGCAGGGAGGGAAAGTACAAGGCCCTCGTCCAGAACGTGTTCATCGGCGCAGAGATCCTCTGGCTGGCTCTTCGCGATCGAGCTCTCGAGCGGGTTTGGGACAGCGCTTTCTGGAGCTTCTGGACGCAGTTCCACGGCGCATTCGTCGGCGTCACCCTGGCTCTGGCGGTGCTGCTCACCGCTTACTCGCTCTTCGTCTACCTGTGGCGGTACCGTGCGTTGGTCGCGGGTCCGGGCTCCACATGAGCCGCGAGCTTTCGGCGATCGAGATCGTCGCGATCGGCGATGAGCTTCTCAGCGGCGCCACCATCGACACGAACGCCGCCCGCATCGCCAGAGAGCTGGAGGCGATCGGGCTGCGTGTGGTCGGCAAGACGACGGTGGGGGACGCGCATGACGCGATCGCCGCCGCCGTGGGCGCCGCGCTCCAGCGGACCGGGGCGGTGATCACCACCGGCGGCCTCGGGCCGACCAAAGACGACCGCACCAAGCGGGCGGTGGCCGCCACCTTCGGCCGGGCCCTTGAGTTCCGGGCCGACCTCTGGGAGGCGCTGGAGCGACGCTGGGCTCCTCACGGCAGGATCCCGCAGACCAACCGAGCCCAGGCCGAGGCGCCGGCGGGTGCCCAGGTGTTCCCAAACTCGCGCGGCACCGCCCCGGGCTTGGCCGTGGACGACGAGCGTCTGGGCCTTTGTATCATGCTGCCCGGGCCCCCGCACGAGCTCGAAGCGATGTTGTGCGAGTCGGTGCTGCCTTACCTCGCCCCACGCATGGGGCGGGAGCCGCGCCGGCCCTTTCGCCGCACCCTGCGCACAGCGGGCATCGCCGAGTCGGCCATCGCCGAGAAAGTCGGCGACCGGCTGGACGACCTCCCGCTGGACGTCGCTTACCTGCCGGGGATTGGCACCAACGACATTCGGCTGACGGGCTGGGGTGTCGCCGAGACGGATGTGAGGCCATCGCTGGACGAGGGCGCGCGGCGCCTGCGCCAGATACTCGGGCCGCATATCTTCGGCGAGGGTCGGCAGGATCTGGCGGAGGTCGTCGGCAACCTGCTCCGCGAGCGGCGGCTCAGCGTCGCGGTGGCGGAGAGCTGCACCGGCGGACTGATCGCGCAGCGCCTCACTCAGCATTCCGGCGCTTCCGACTATTTCTGGGGTGGGCTGATCGCGTACGATGACCGAGCCAAGGTCGAGTTGCTCGGCGTGTCCGAAGCGACTCTGGGGCAGCATGGCGCCGTCTCGGAGCAGACGGCGCGCGAGATGGCGGAAGGCGCCTGCCGGCGCTCGGGCGCCGCGTCCTCCATCGCCGTCACGGGGATCGCCGGGCCATCCGGCGGCAGCGAGGAGAAGCCGGTGGGCACCGTCTGGCTGGCCGTTAGCGTGAGGGAGCGTACCGTGGCCAAACGACGGCACTATGCGGGCGCGCGCGACCTGATTCGGGCCCGGGCGGCCGAAGGGGGGCTCGACCTGCTGCGGCGAGTTCTCCTGGAGGGGAGCGCATGAGCGGCGCACACGCGTACTTCGCCGGCTCGGGCGGCATCCGGCTGCATTACAAGTGCTGGGATGTGGCGTCGCCGCGCGGCACCGTGATCGTCGCGCACGGGCTGGGCGAGCATTCGGGCCGCTATGAAGAGTTGGCTCAGGATCTCGCCCGGGCGGGGCTCAGCACCTTCGCGCTCGACCACCGGGGTCACGGGCGCTCGGAGGGCCGCCGTGGGCACGTGCGCCGTTTTGCCGATTACGTGCAGGATCTCGAGAAGTTCCGACGCCGGGCGTTCGGGGCGGCGGGATCTGAGGTCCCGGTGTTCTTCCTCGGCCACTCGTTGGGCGGGCTGATCCTCATCCGCTACCTGCAGGAGTATCCCGCGATCCCCGTGGTGGGTGCCGTGCTCTCGGCACCGCTGCTGGGGCTGGCGGTGGATGTCCCACGCTGGAAGGAGCGGCTGGCGAGCCTCCTCTCTTACACGATACCTGCCCTCCCCATGAGCACACGCTTGCCGCCCGAGTACCTGAGCCACGACCGGCAGGTCGTGGATGCTTACAAACGCGATCCTCTGGTGCATGACCGGATCACGCCCCGGGCCTACGTCGAGATTCAGAAAGGGATCGAGGTCGCGTTCCGCAAGGCGCCGCGGCTCGAGCCGCCGGTCTTGCTGCTGGTTCCCAGCAACGACAAGCTCGTGCGCCCCGATCTCATGCAGCACTTCGCTTCCGCGGTGGGCAAGCGGCGGCGGGTCAAGGTCGAGACGTATCCGGGGTTCTACCACGAGGTGCTGAACGAAAAGGCGAGTTCACGGGTCGTGGCGGATGTGCTCGGTTGGATCGAGCGGCGGCTCGCTCGGCGGCCTCAGGCGGCCGCCGGGGCCGAGCCGTGAGCGAGCCGGGGTTGACGGCTGGGCCCAAAGCGATGAGTCTCAGATGCACCGTAATCCAAGGGAACGAAAACTAGAGACATGGTTTCGCGTAAAAAGAGGCAGATGAAGAGAGACAAGGCCGCGGGCCACGCGCCCGCTGAGGAAGCCGATATGACCGTAGAAGAAGGCACGGCGCCCGGAATCGAAGAGAGCCGGATCGGCCAGGAGCCGCTGGCCGAAGAAGCGGCTGCGGCCCCTTCGGCGCCGGGCGACGAAGCGGCGGCAGAGGCGGGCGGGGGCGACGAGAAGCTGAAGGATGAGATCGCCGCCCTGGAGGACCGCCATCTCAGGCTCGCCGCCGAGTTCGACAACTTTCGCAAGCGCACCCTGCGCGAGCGGGCCCAGCAGAGCGAGCGGGCGCAGGCCGAGCTGGTGAAATCGCTCCTGGAATCGCTGGACGACCTGAGGCGGGTGAGCGAGCTGGGCTCGACCGATCATGACGCGGCGGCGATTCTCGAAGGCGTGCAGCTCGTCGAGCTGAAGCTGCACCGCGCCCTCCAGGGCTTCGGCCTCAAGCCGATCCAGGCGGTAGGTCAGGCGTTCAACCCCGAGGTCCACGAGGCGCTGATCACCGTGCCGACCGAGACGCCGGAGGAGGACGACATCGTCTCCGAGGAGGTCAGCAAAGGCTACCTGTTCAAGGATACGCTGCTGCGGCCTTCCCTGGTGCAGGTCAAGAAGTACGATCCGGAGAAAGCCGGCGGCGAGCAGGGCCGGTCCCCGGACAGCGGGAGCGAATCCTGAGGTATGCCGGGCACCACGACCAAGGACTACTACCGTATACTCGGCGTCACCGAGGACGCGTCGCCGGAAGCGATCAAGAAGGCCTACCGTAAGCTGGCCAAGCAGTACCACCCCGACGCTAACCGCGACGACCCGAACGCGGGCGAGCGCTTCAAGGAGGTCTCACAGGCCTACTCCGTGCTCTCCGACCCCGAGAAGCGCAAGAAGTACGACCGCATGCGGAAGTTCACACCGTTCGAGGACTTCGCGGCGTCGGCGGGCGCTGCGGGCGAATCCCGTGGCTTCTCCTTTGACGATCTTGGCGGCCTCGGCGACATCTTCAGCTCGATCTTCGATTTCGGACGCGGCCGCAAGCAGCGTCNNTTCGGACGCGGCCGCCGGCAGCGCCAGGCGGCGACGCGCGGGCGGGACGTCGAGTTCGGCGTCGAGGTGCCGTTCCGGACGGCGGTCCGCGGCGGCCAGATAACCGTCAATGTGCCGGTCACCGAGGAATGTGCCACCTGTGACGGAAGCGGCGCGCGGCCGGGCACCAGCACGACCCGCTGCCCGGAGTGCGGGGGGAGCGGGCAAAAGAGCTTCGGGCAGGGTGGCTTCGCTATTAAGCGGCCCTGTCCGGCGTGCTACGGACGCGGAGAGATCGCCACCGACCCCTGCCCGAGCTGTCGGGGCAGCGGCCAGGTTACGACCCAGCGCCGCGTCAACCTGCGGGTGCCCGCCGGGGTCGAGACCGGCTCGAGGGTGCGGATGTCCGGGATGGGAGAGCGCGGGCCGGGCGGGGGGCCGCCGGGTGACCTGATCATCAAGTTCGAGATCATAGCGGACAAGTTCTTTCGCCGCCGCGGTATGGATGTCTACTGCACGGTGCCGATCAACATCGCCCAGGCGACGCTGGGCTCGAAGCTCCGCGTGCGTACGGTGGACGGAAAGCGCGTCGTCCTGCGCATCCCGCCGGGGACGAGCAGCGGCACCAAGTTTCGCCTGGCCAAGATGGGCGTGGAGAAGGATGGCCGAATCGGCGATCAGTACGTGGAGGTGAAGGTCGTCGTGCCGGAGAAGCTGAACAAGCGTGGTGAGGAGCTGATCAAGGAGCTTGCGGAGGTCGAGGACATCAAGTACTAGGGCTCGCTCGACGATGCCGTCGGGGCGCCGCTAGCCTCGCGATCGCCTGCGGATTCGCGTAGCCCCGTCCGAGACCTGGCCTGGAGCGGCTCTGGGCTCAGAGGAAGCGGATCGCGCCTCCACGATCCGTCCCCCACCCAGCAGGACTTCACCCTGATAGATGGCCGCGGACTGTCCCGGAGTCACCGCACGCTGCGGCCGCAGGAGCCGGATGACGAGGCGGTGCTCTTCGACCGCCTCGATCTTGCCTGCGGCCTCACGGCCACGGTGGCGAATCTGCACGGACACCTCATCGCCGGCCTGGGGGGGCGCGCCCAGCCAGTTTTCATCCGCGATCGTTACGTAGCTGGATTCGAGGGTTTCCGACTCGCCGATGACGACGGTGCGCGTCTCCGGCTCGATCGCCACCACGTACATCGGCCGCGCGAAACCGCCGGGCAGCCCGCGACGCTGGCCGATCGTGAAGCGGCAGTAGCCGTCGTGGGTCCCGACCCGTTCACCGGCCGCCGTCACCACGGGCCCCGGTTGGAAGGCGGGGTGATCGTCTTCGAGGCGCGTGGCCAGAAAGCCGGCGTAGTCGCCGTCGGGCACGAAGCAGATGTCGAAGCTCTCCGGCTTGTCCGCCGTCTCCAGCCCCAGCTCGCGGGCGCGACGCCGCACCTCGCTCTTGACCAGCTCGCCCAGCGGCAGCCGCAGCCGGCTCAGCACCTCGCGCTCGATCCCCCAGAGGAAATAGGTCTGGTCCTTTTCGCGGTCGCTGGCCCGCAGCAGCCGGACCCCGTCGTCGCGGGCCTCGCGCCGGGCGTAGTGGCCCGTGGCGATGAAGTCGCAGCCCAGCATGCGGGCTCGGCGCAGCAGATCGCGGAACTTCGTGTAGGAGTTGCAGCGCACGCACGGGTTGGGTGTGCGGCCCTCGGCGTACTCGGCCACGAAATCGTCGATGACGTCGTGGGTGAACTCCTCCTCCAGATCGAAGACGTAGTGCGGGATGCCCAACCGGTGCGCCACCGCCCGGGCGTCGGCGATCCCCTCGAGGCCGCAGCAGGTCTTCGACGAGCCTGGAAAGGCGCCGTAGCAGAAGGTCTTGATCGTCGCTCCGATGACCTCGTAGCCCTGCTCGAGCAGCAGCGCCGCCGCCAGCGATGAGTCGACGCCGCCGCTCATCGCGGCCAGGACGCGGGGGCGAACCTCGTGGGTGCGCGTCATCTCTAAGAGCGCTCGACTCCGAATGATTCCCTTCGCTCGGCCCTCGATCAGTCGAGGCCCGCGAACTCGCGGACGCGCCGCACCACTCGAGGCAACGTCTCGAGCACGTACTCGATCTCCTCTTCCCGGGTTCCCCAGCCCAGGCTCAGGCGGATGGTGTTGGCGGCCAGATCGCCTTCGCGTCCCATCGCCCGCATGACGTGGGACGGCTCGACGCTCCCCGTGGTGCAGGCCGAACCCGACGACACACAGACGCCCTCGAGATCGAGGGCGGTGAGCGTTCCCTCGATGTCGATCTCCGGCACCGAGATGTTGAGCAGATGGGGGAGGCGCGCCGGCGCGTCTCCGCCGTTGACGACGATCTCGGGCAGCGCCTGCACGAGGCCCGCCTGCAGCCGGTCGCGCAGCTCGCGCAGCCGGGGCGAGTCCGCCGCCAGCTCGGCCGCCGCGATGCGCGCCGCCTCGGCGAACCCCACGATGTTGGCCACGCTCTCGGTTCCCGAGCGCAGGCCGCCCTCCTGGCCGCCGCCGTAGATCAGCGGCTCCAGCTCGACGGTGCCGCGAACGATCAGCGCGCCGATCCCCTTGGGGCCGCCGATCTTATGAGCCGAGAGGGCCAGCAGGTCCACCCCCTCCAGCTCGGCGTCCAGCGGCACCTTTCCGAATGCCTGGACCGCGTCACTGTGCAGAACGGCGCCACGCTCGCGGCAGAGTTCCGCCACCGGGCCCAGCGGCTGCACGACACCCGTCTCGTTGTTCGCCCACATCACCGAGACCAGCGTCGGCCGGCCGTCCGCCGGCACGATCTCGGCCAGCGCCTCCAGGTCGGTCACGCCGCGCGCATCCACCGGGGCGACGCGCACCTCGTACGCCGCCGCCTCCAGAGCCCGGCTCGACTCGATCACCGCCTTGTGCTCGATGCTCGTCCGTACGACGCAACCGCCCGGGTGCCGGCGCGCGAAGCCCAGCACGGCCAGGTTGTCCGCCTCGCTGCCCGAGCCGGTGAAGATGACCCGGCGCCGCGCCAGCCCCAGCGACTCGAGCACGCGGCGGCGTGCTTCCTCCACCGCCGCCCGGGCCTCACGCCCCTGGGCATGGATGCTGGACGGGTTGCCGAATCGCCAATCCAGGTAAGGCTCCATCGCCTGCCGCACTTCGGGCCGCAGCGGCGTCGTCGCCGAATAATCCAGATAAGCCTTCAGTTCCGTCATGAAATCCCCGTGTGACACCGTCGCGAATGCGGTCCCGCAACGCTGCGGC
>JABAOF010004201.1_pt5 | contig 29425 bp, 24 predicted proteins | sample 7062171 | NCBI WGS metagenome assembly JABAOF01 (sample SAMN14538628, study PRJNA623070) | marine sediment metagenome | biome: marine biome [ENVO:00000428]; feature: marine pelagic biome [ENVO:01000023]; material: deep marine sediment [ENVO:00002113] | place: India: Gulf of Khambhat ...
CAATTTTATTTGCACATTAACACTCTAAATTTGAGCAATTAAAGCAAGCGTAGATAGTCTTGATTATGCAATCTTGAAAGACCAAATCTCACAAGATGCTACCCTATCTCATAATTGGATGGAGTACGAACGTACGGGAAAGATCAATTCGAAGGGGGTATACAAAAAAAATACTTTGAGTTTAATCGGGGACGATTAGGATACTGATAAAAAAGAGATCAAATATCCGGCTCTTGATAATTGAGGATACAAAGTATTGCTGCTTTCTAAAGGTTATTACTCCACCAGCCAGTCCTTTGCCTTCTCAATGTCATCAAATTTTGGAACACTGTCTCTTGCTTTCTTAACTTCCGTAAATGATGGTGAACTAACTCTCATAAACTTTGTAACCGCATCGTAGACTATTTCCTGCAATCCTTCAATCCCAACAATAGCTTGTTTTTTCATATATGGTCTATTGTGTGCCGCCCAATCTTTAAGTGCGTCGACCAACTTTGTATTATATCTAGCATTTTTAACAAACATTAAATTCAATAATGAACTTTTTTGTTGCGTTCGTATTAGCTTTTTGCTTTCTTCAATGATTTTGAAGGATTTTTCAACACTGCAATCTGAAAAATCCAAAAACAAAATTCTCTTACCTTTGTGGTATATGAAGTTTGCCCTTTTCTTTTCCATTCCAACCTGCATTATTGTCCTCTACGTCTAGATTAGGTTGCCTATCTGCGGATTTTTGGGAAACAGACTCTTGCTTCCTAATCTTCTTAAGATAATCCACAGTTTCTGTTCTTGTTTTCTGGAACCAGGGATCAACGGCGCAATCACTAAATTCCTTGGTAAATTACCTTTTACTGCTTTGGACATAAGGAACCACCAACTATCCAACATTCTTTACCGGAATCTTGATATGCAGAACAATGTTTGTCTCTGCCACATTTCATAAATTTCCAACAATCACCATTCATTCTGCAAACCCCGTCCACCCTTTAATTACCATTATAATTCTCGTTAAACTATTAGTGCCCCTTTAATCGTAACAATTTTATCTTGCGAAAAAAATAAAGCCCTTCCGGGCTTTGAATCTTATGGTGTCCGAGGGGGGACTTGAACCCCCATGAACTATTCGTTCACAAGGCCCTCAACCTTGCGCGTCTACCAGTTCCGCCACTCGGACATCAACCTATAAGTTCGATTTGGAAACCATCTAAATGAGTTCGGGCATAATTCCCCCGGTCATTCTGACCCCATCTTAGCGAGGGGAAGAATCTCGCTATCAGAGATCCCTTCGTCCCCCGATAATTATCAGAATTATCAGGATGATGGGGGTATTTACAAGCCACCGTCATCTAAATAGAATTATAGCACGCAGCTAGATGTGCTCAACCCAAAGACTTAGGGCCCAAGACACAGGGGTTAGGACTCAAATTTTAAAATCTTTGCACTGCAACTTGTATCTTGTCCCCTCCTACAACTCTTTTATTCCCAGTTGATCCCCCTCTTTAAGCCGGTAGTAGCGAAAATAGTCAGTTATGAATTGAAAAATTACATTTCCCAGGGCTACGATAGGTATTGCGGCAAGCATCCCTACAATACCTCGAATCTCTGCTCCTGCTACTAGTGCAAAAATTATGACCAGTGGGTTTACTTTCAAAATATTGCCCATTATCAAAGGTGAGAGCAAGTGGTTTTCAAGCTGCTGTATTCCAATAAATACTATAAGGGCCCAAAGTGCTTTCAAGGGCGAGATTGCTAAGGCAATAATTACTAAAGGCGTAGCTCCTAAAAATGGTCCCAAAATTGGAATTATTTCGGTAATCCCTGCCCAAAGACCTAAAATTACTGGAAAAGGAATAGCCAACAACCAGCTTCCTAAAGCTACCAGAGATCCTACAATAAAGCTCAAAACTAGCTGCCCGATTAAGTATCTTCCCAGTCCCTGCTTCAGCCTTTCTATAAGATGGTCGTAAAGCTCCTGATGTTTTTCAGTAATATACCCTCTGACTGTGTTTCCAAGCCTTGGAGAAAAATACAAGATGTAAACAGAAACCACGATTGCTAAAATCATATTAACAGCTAAGCCTAAGATTCTTGGAATAAAAAGAATTACATTTTGTAGAGCGCCAACTGCAATAGAACTTAACTGATTCACAACATCTTCAATTCGAAGCGTATATCCATAAGCACCGCTATATCGTGATACTACGGTCCAATAATCCTCAATTTTCTTAGTATAATCTGGAAACAATTTAATAAAGACTTGTAGCCGGTCAGAAATGCCCGGGATTATCCAGAGAAAAATGAAAAAAACTGCGATTATAAATATCAAATAGGCCAACAATACGCCCAACCAGCGAGGTAATCTCCAGGAGACTATAACATTTACGATTGGATTAAGAATAAATGCAAGTATTCCGGCTAGAGCAAATATAATAATAGTATGACTTACCATAGAGATAAAACGCGCGGCAAGTAAAAGAACAAGAACAACAAAAACTATCTTTACCCATGAAGCAATTGCTATTCTTTTCTCTTCCATATTAATTCTCCACCCTTATTTTTCCCTATTTTCACTTTTTTTCCTTTCTAAAGCAGGAGTTCTTAAGCTTACACAGTTTTGCTTTAAATTCAGTCATCCTAAGGTGTGTTACCCTAACGACTGTTATTTTTTTTCATAAGTTATAGGGTACCCTGATCAGAGGTTGACCAAGAATAAGCATTTTTATTGTTCGAGTAACCCCGAACATGTAGAAGTAGAATCGAGAACTAGTGTATTTAAGCTAAATTTATCTTCTCGACAAGCATGCTCTGAGCTAGGTCGAGGGCTCGAAGCATAAATTTTTTCATTCTCAGTCAGCCTGATGATCTGTGACACTTTACACATAATGCAATTGAATTCAATAATTATCGGCTTCAAAAAAGTAAATTAGACAACTTGTATATTAAACTACAACTTATAAACAATTTAACAGATAAGTAAAGAAACAATAGAATAGCCCTGCTATGACAGGGCTCCAATGTAATTATATATGGTTGACATTCACTGAAATAAGCACATCATTGTTCACAATAACTTTCTAATCTATTTTCCCGTCAACCATACGTCTTCCATATTAGCTAGGAGTAAGGGACTGAAAACAAAACCCCGCACCCTTTTAGATACTATATGGTGATGTGTATAGAATACAATAGGTATAACTGCTGCCTCATCCAGGATTAGGTTCTCTGCTTCCTGGTAAAGTTTAACCCTCTCCTCTTCATTGGTGTCCGTCCTGGCTTTTAGTAGTATCTCATCTACCCTGGGATTGCTGTAGCGCGAAGCATTTTCATCCCCAATATTGTTAGAATGAAAAAGCAGAAACAACATATTGTCCATTACAGGATAATCAAACACCCAGCCATCCCGAGCTAATACATGTTTTCCATCCTGTCTATGATTGAGGAACTCACGCCACGTCATTCCTTGCAGTTCAACATTTATCCCCACATCTTTGAGATTGGTTTGTATTACCTTCATTACTTGCTCGTGTTCTGCACCCGTATCGAAGGACAGCTTGAGAGTGGGTAATCCTTGGCCGCCTGCGTATCCGGCTTTCTCCAGAAGCTTTTCAGCTTCCTCGGGGTCATAACGGGAGTATTTGCTCACTCCTTTCTTGAATCCAACAACTCCTTGAGGAATTAAACCTGTAGCTGGTTTTCGCGCTCTTCCAAATACTGTTTTAACAATAGCGGCTCTGTTAATAGCCAAACTAATAGCTCTTCTCACATCAACATTTCTAAGCACGGGATTTCCATTATTGACATTTATAAAGTAGGTAGCTGCTTCTGTACCTAAAAGCAAATCTTTTCCAGGAGAAGCTTTATATTCTCCTTCGCCGTACTTTTTTACTGCGGTATCAATCTCTCCCACAGGAACTTCAGAGAAGTCGACATTTCCTTCCTGAAATTCCAAAAAGGACGTTACCTCATCCCCAAAGACTTTGAAAATAACTTCATCCAGAAAACCTTTTTGTCCGTAGTACTCACCAAAACGCACTACTTTTACATACTCGTTACGCTTCCAGGGTTCTTCCAGCATAAAGGGTCCATTCCCTACTGGCTTTTCTATAAAAGCTTTAGTATCTTTCTCAACTTCCTCTTTTGGCACGGGAGCTAAAGAAGGGTGACCAACAATATATATGAAATCAGCTAAAGAATAGGAGAGTGTGACTTCCAAAGTATAGTCATCAAGCACCCTTAGTCCGGAAAGCTCTGAAGCCCTGCCTTCCTGCATTTCATCAAATCCTTCCACTGCAGACAAGTGATAGGGGATCTCAGAAGGGGGTTCGGTTTTTGGGCTTACTATACGTTCCCAGGCATATTTAAAGTCAGCAGCTTTCACCTCTCTGCCATTGTGAAATTTGGTTCCTTTTCTCAGAGTGAAAGTCCATACGGTAGCATCCTCATTTGATTTCCATTTCTCAGCCACAGCAGGTTCAACACCAAAGGTCAAGGGATTAATGCTCACCAGGCTATCAAATATATTGGCAACAATCTGGAAATCTTCAATTTGCTTAGCATTATAAGGATCAATAGATGTTGGTTTTTTAATTGAGTAAATAAAAGTACCGCCCGTGACCGGTTTTTCTACAACTACTTTCTTGTTTTCCACCGCTCTCTTTTTAGTTCGGCAACCAAATACAGATGTAATGACCAGTGCAAGGACCATACCCAGTATCAAGATTTTTTTACACCGGCCAGACATAACAATTCCCCCGTTACTTACAAAACATAACTTCATATTTCTATGGATTAAAAAAGAATGGAACAGCGCATTTACCCTTTGCTTTTTTATTCGTGAACCCAAAATAATCTCCTCTATAAAAACAAAAAGCTTAGGTAATTCTATGAACTACCTAAGCTTCATACAATCAGAATCCGTTTATACCTTGAACACTAAGGTGAGAATAATAGTAGTTATTACAAAGATAACAGCAAGAGCTATGGTAATCCTGTCAAGATTATGCTCTATTAAGGTTGACCCTGAAAAAGTACTGGGTGACCCTCCTCCAAATACGCCAGACAATCCGTAACCTTTGCCCCTATGCAAAAGAATGGCAACTATTAATCCAATGCAGACCAAGATATGAATAACAATCACAGCAGTAATCAAGAGATTCACTCCTTACTAAAAAGGATAGCATAATCATTTCGTATCAACAAGCCGCAACCTATTAGAAACATATTATAATACGGCTGTTCTCAAAGGAAATTTGGTTTACTCTTCGAATAAATGGGTAGAAACATTTTAAGATTTCCCCGGAGGGAAAATGCTGATGTACTGCCGCAAAATAATATTTATGACTCTGGTATTGTTCTTCCTTACAACTATAGCTCCAACTTTGTTTGCTCATGAGAAGGAAACAGGCGAAGAGATTCTACAGACACCTGCACCCGTCACGGAAGCTGTAACTCCAACTGCGGAGGCGCCAACTGCTCCGACAGTAGGGGCTCCTAAGCCTCAAACACCTGAAACTGAAGAGGAGCGCATACCTGAAGTTACGGAGGGTGAACATGAGGAAACTGAGAGGCTGAACGCCGGGCAACTCAAGAAGATAAAGGGTAGTTTTACTCTGAATACGGGCAAACAAAAGGGTTACCTTGTATCAGTATTTCTTACTGTTTTCTTTCTTGTTCTTTTCATAGTGCTTCAGATTCTTTTTTAAAGGAGCTCATATGGCGCGCCAAAAAAATAAAGCTTCCGCTGGTCAAGAATCTTTCATCTATGACAGATTTGGATTGAAAGCCATCTCCTATCCTGTCGCTCCCCACGCCAATACCTTACCTTACAGTTTAGGCGGTCTTAGTTTAACAGCAATCTTCATACAAGTAGTAACTGGAATTTTTCTGTCTCTTTACTACAACCCGGAACCAAATTTTGCCCGGGATAGTGTTGCTTATATTACAAATCAGGTATATATGGGTTGGTTCGTGCGTGGAGTTCACTACTGGACTGCCCATATTTTTGCAGTTTTAATACTGCTTCATATGCTAAGAATCATAATAACCGGTTCCTATCAGCGTCCACGTGAAATCAACTGGTATATGGGAATCATCCTGCTGGCATTATCTTTCGGGGCAGTTATCACAGGCTCAATTCTTAAATGGGATCAAGAAGGATTTGAGGCCCTTGTCCACATGACCGAAACCGCCGAAATGGTCGGTGTCCTGGGACAGCCCCTTACACCACACTTTGGAACTAGCACTACGCTGCTTGCTAGAATTTTTACCGCCCACGTTTCAATTATTATCATTGGGCTGGCTGTAATCCTAACCGGACACCTCTACTTGATAAAAGTATTGGAGATTTCACCCATGCCGTGGGGAAAGAAAGAAGAAAAGACCCAAAAATTCACCGATCACCTTAGACAACTGGCTAAATATGGAACCGGACTCATTCTACTGGTAAGTGCTCTTGCGCTCCTTCTCACTCCTCCATTGGGAACCGAGCCTGTCAATATTGAGTCCGGAGTAAAGCCCTGGTGGATGTTTCTTTGGATTTATGGACTGGAAAACTTGCTGGGCATACAGGCAATTTTAATAGGATCAGGTGTCCTGGGCTTGTTCCTCATTCTTGTTCCGATAATCGACAGGAAGAAAGACAAACTCCCCGATAACTTCTGGCAAGCCATCGTAAAAAGAAAATTGATTCTTTCAATTTCTCTCCTGGTCTTTGCGATCCTTATTGGGCTCGCCATCTATGGATGGGTAGCTCCGCCAGGACATATGGAGTAGTTTGAAGCGGTAATCTCCACACAACTAGATGCTAATCTTAACATCTACAATTTATTCTCCCCCGTAATTATCTCCCTTCATCTTCCTCGAGCTTCTTAATAGGAAAAACCGGAGGTCTGATAGCTCTCTTGGGCGGCGGCTGCCTCCGGCTCACTTGGGGTAAATAGGATATAAAGATTTGGGAAGCTTAAAGAGGGGGTGAATGCCCGCTTTTTGCTTCCCTGTTTCGGACTCTACCAGCAAACTAATAAATTTTCTATCACCCAAGTGGCTAATTTTTTATGAAAAATTACCCGATTTATAGGCCGTCTGGCTATATCCAAAGGTAATATGTCTTGACTGCTAATCCTTGTCGTGAGCAGAACCAAAACTTTTACGAACAAATTTTCAATTTTTAAATCAAGGTTCAGATAGAATTTTATATATAACATAAATATGCCGGTAAAAGTGTGTGCATTCTTATTGGTCTTTACTGTTCGGAGATGAAGAAGTTAGCAGCCCTAGCCATACGCTGGCTAGGGCTGCTCTTTGGAGGATACTATTTAGACATCATTACTGTAGGTGGTTTCGTTTCGGTTCCAGCTTTTACTTCAACTACCTGGGTCTGTCCTACATATCCTTCTGCATCATAGTAGATAGTGTATGTACTGGGGAATACCAGCGTGAACCTGAATTCACCCGTCTCGTTGGTAGGAAGGCAGGTTTCGTTTATGCGGATACACGCTAGCGGGATTGGCTGGCCAGCTCCATCTATTACCTTCCCATAGATGGCACCGGTCGTTGAGGTTATGCCAATTCCTGGTGACATTATTACCGTTGGAGGCGTTGTAACTTGACCGGACTTAACCTCAACTACCTGCGTTTGTCCTATATATCCTTCGGCATCGTAGTGGATTGTGTAGATTCCAGGATGCACCAGCGTAAACCTGAATTCACCCCTGTCGTTAGTAGGGAGACAGGTTTCGTCTATGCGGACGCACGTTAAAGGAATTGGCTGATGGGCTTCATTGACAACCATACCGTAAATCTCGCCAGTAGCCCCGGCAACGGCTCCTAAGACCTTTGCGGTATTTGCCACGGTGACGAGTATTGTCGCAGTTGAGCTATTACGTGCTGTGTCAAAGGCCACTGCACTAATCGTGTGCGGACCATCACTTTCCATAGTGGTATTCCAATCCCAGGTATAAGGTACAGCATCATCTGATGCTAAATATGTCCCATCGATAGAGAATTCTACTCTCGACACACCCATATTATCAGAAGCACCAGCAATAACTGCGATGGTGTCGGTGAGAGTCCATCCCTCCCCTGGACTTGCAAACCATACAGACGGAGGTGTGGTATCAGCTGGTGGACCAGCTGGTCCTGGCTCAGTAGGAGGAGAAACATCCAGTACCAGAACATTGACTGCATCTGGGTCAGAGTCAACCGTACCATCATTTACCACAAGCTCAAAGGTTAAGGTAGTATCCGTATCAACCATGGGTGCGGTAAAGGACGGTGTTTCCGTATCTCCACCGGTCAAGGTTACAGCAGGTCCGGCAGTCTGCGTCCAGCTGTAAGCAAGAGGATCTCCGTCAAAATCTGAGGAACCAGTTCCGTCAAGATTAACACTATCTCCTTCATTTACTGTCTGATCGGAACCTGCATACGCTATTGGTGGACTGTTAGGAGGAGCAGTCAAATCAATCATATAAACATCCCAGTTCCCATTGCGATAATCTTGCCAGACAACTTTATCTCCAGATATATCAGGATTATCCTGTTTATGCATACTCGTTGTTAGTCTGGTATCTGAACCAGTCGACATGTCATAGAGAAAAACCCCATAGTTAGTATTTGACCACGGTATGCGTCGGTCAGCCCATGCAACTTTGTCGCCTGATATGGCTGGGTTAATCTGAGCATACTCATTTGTTGTAAGAGGTGTTTGTACTCCACTCGAACTATCATGCATATAAATATCAGGATTTCCATACCAATAGTAATAGTCATCCCAGTAGTACTCGTTATAATAACCAGATTGCCAAACAACTGTGTCTCCTGAAATTGCAGGATTATCAATGTAATAGCCTCTGGTAAGTACGGATTCCTCACCTGTTAATAAGTTTCCCATGTGAACTGTAGACCAGTACCATCCCAAATCCCAATACAAATCATCCTGCAGCCAAACTACATTATCTTCAGATATATCCGGCTCTCTAGCAGGTACATACTGCCATGTGCCACCGGTGATGCGCTGCTCGGATAGTGTGCTGAGGTTATACATATAGACATCACTGTAGTACCAGCTATCACGGTAGTCCTGCCAGACAATCCTGTCGCCGTCAATTTTCGGACTTACAGGTGGACTATACTGACTGGTGATTCCCGCAATCCTTTTTTCCGAGGAAGCGGAAATATCATACATATAAATGCTTCCACCATTCCTGCTATCCTGCCATACTACCTTGTCTCCGGAGATTGCAGGGTATTGTTGTGTGGCCCCACTGCTGGAAAGCCGCCGTTCAATCCCAGAAGCAAGGTTCTTCATATAGACATGGGGATAACCATCCCGATTATCCTCCCAAACTATAAAGTTGCCGTCGACCGCAGGATTCACTTGATCGGCCAAGATGAAAGAAATATCGCTATTTATCTGAGTTTCAGTCTTCGACGAAATGTCATACATAAAGATATCCCAGTTTGCATTGCGGTTGTCCTGCCAGACTATCCGGTTATCTGAAACAGCAGGGTTAATTTGGTCTCCAGAATCGGTCGTTACCTGGTACTCTATGCCTTCGGATATATTGTACATATAGATATCCCAGTTACCGTTGCGATAATCCTGCCAGACCACAATATTTCCTGAGATACTGGGATTGTACTGATGATATCGCCCAGGGTGAGTTGATATTCTAGTTTCAGTTGACGTTGCAATGTCATACACGTAAATGCTGCTGCCGTTGCGCGAGTCCTGCCATACTATCTTTTCGGCAGATATAACCGGATAATTTTGGTCAGTTACATCGAATGAAATTCTTCTCTCCTCGCTTGTCGATTTATCATGCATATATATATCAATACTGCTGTTCCTCCAGTCCGCCCACACTATTCCATCGCCAGAGATAGCAGGATATCGCTGTTGATCAAGCCCAGTGATTTTAGCTTCGGTCTTTGTTGAAATATCGTAGAGATAAATATCGTCATTATAGTAGGTACGGTTATCTTGCCAGACAACACTGTTACCTGAAATAGCTGGGTACTGCTGACTGGAGGCGCTTTCAGACAGTTTGAGAACCTGCCCTGTGGAAAGATTTTTCATATATATATTAGAAATCCAGGGAATTGCCCCTTCCTTAAACTGCGACCATACAACATTGTCTCCTGAAATAGCTGGGTATTGCTGACTTGTTGCACTGGCCGAGATCTGGCTTTCTTCACTGCTCATAAGGTCTTTCATATAGATATTCCAGGTCCCGTTTCGGTTATCTTGCCAGACTACTCTATCGCCGTCGATAGCTGGGTTGATCTGATCAGCTGGACGAACTACATCACTATTAACTTTAACTTGGGCAAATCCCGGTGAGGTTTCTGTTGCAGCTGCTCCATTAAAAACAGGCATCCATAAAAAAATACAAAGAAGAACGCTGATGAACCGTTTTATGGCAACTATTTTCATTTTGACCTCCTTCAAAAGACATCCGTTGTTAATTGTGTCGTTGTAATCGGTTTATAGCTTCCCTTGCCGCCAGGCAGGAAGGATTTATCTCTACGGCTTTACTGAAATTGTTGCGAGCCTCCGCTATATTCCCCATTTGCTCATAGGCAACTCCGAGATTATAATATGCAGCATCTGCTGCTGGATATAAATTAGGAACCGTTTTCCATTCGTTTATAGCTTTTTCTGTCATATTCATTTGTGCATATGTTATTCCAAGACTTAGATGGGCCTGAGCAAAGTTGGGATCACTCGCTAGGACTTTCCGATAATTTGCTGCCGCTAAATCAAGTAAATCCTCCTGTTTTAGCGCTTCAGCACCAGCGAGGTATGCGTCACCTAGATACAAATAGGTATATTCGTTTAGTGAATTAATGCGTTGTGCTTGACAAAGCACTTCTACTGCTTTAAAGAAATAAGATTTGTCTCCGGTAGAGGTAAATAGTTTAGTGTATATCTGCCCCAATCTTTGAGCATAATAAGGCTCTTTGGCATCATAAAAGCTGGCTTTTGACAATGCAGAGACAGCTGCTTCCGGGTTACCTGTCTGCAGTGCTTCCAATCCCTTACGAAAATACGTATCGGCAACAACTGGCCGCACTGCAAGGATTGATAACACAAAGACAGCCAGAAATAGAGTTGCTAAAGCAATCTTTGAACCAATTGGTCTGGTAATTCTAAACGGTAAAGGTACTACTCTATCCTTCCTATTAAGAGAGACCAATGAGATTGACACTGACATCCCCATCAATCCCCAGAATATCGGAGTTATGTCAACTACATTGAAGTTAAACTGAAGTTGAACTAAATAGGCGATAATTCCCGCAGAAAAACCTTTTAGCAGGTTTTTTTGACCGGGATCATTAATCCACCGTATGCTTTTTAAACTTTCCCAGAAGAAGAGGATAAAGATGAGAACATACGGAATAACTACTAACAGTCCCATAGTGGCGGCTATGTGCAGTAAATCATTATGTGCTTTATCTGTAGGAAAATCTCTTCTAACAGTCTGCTCCCACTCAACTGTTATATACCTTGGGAATATCAAGCTATAGGTCTCCGGTCCCCAGCCTAGTAAGGGGCGATCTTTTATCATCTCAGCTGTTTGTTTCCAGGCAAGTAAACGAATTCCCCCACTACTGCCTCTTGTCATATTAAAAGATGATCTGGCTCTCTCAATATATGGATTTAATTTGCCAGTTGACAAAAGAAGAAACCCGACAAGTAAAGCTACTATTAGCAGTGTAACTAAATACTTTTTTCTAATAATAACCATAAAATTGAGCATAAATAGAAACAGCAAGGAGACTAAAAAAGCTAACCATGCACTGCGTGCAAAGGTAAAAAGCAAAGCTAAAATCATCAGAACACTGGAGAATAGACTTATAGCTTTTAGTTTTAAAGGGTGTCCTGTGGAAAAGGAAATAACCAGCGCAAGGGGTAACAGTAATACAAGATATCCTCCCAGGTAGGTTGGCCCACCTAGAGTTGATATGCTTCGCGTCANNCGTCAAGTCCTGATCCGCAGCCCAAGAAATGAAATCGATTCCGAAGTGTTGGGCAATACCATACAGAGAAATGACCCACGCAGATACCATTAGAGCATATAGCAATAAAACCTGCTGCGCTCTAGTTTTTATGGCGTAGAGTACTGCAAAGAATACCGTGATATAGCTAAACCAGGAAAACAATCCCTCGTAGCGCCAGATGTGTCCAAATACACTTGTACTTATGTGTACTGAAACCGTCGTTGATAAGGTAACCGCAGCAGCAAAGATTATTATCAAAACATTTAGCGGTGATTTCTTAATACGAAATTGCCCTTTGCTAAACGAGTCCACCAGTATTAAAAGAATCATTAATGCAGCAACGACATAAAGAAATGCTGCCCTGATGGAAGCAAACATGTTGTAACCAAAAGGATTAAGAATTACTGGCAGGAGAAAAAATAGTAACGCAAGAAAGATGCCTATGCTACGTTGGTAGTTCGTGGGTATTTCGCTATGCAGTTTAGCTACGTAAGAATTATGTTTAATTAGAACCACCCCTGCATCTTAACCCGGCGCTCATGCTTGACATTTAAATTCAAGGAAAAATCATACCCAGCCTACTGCCCACATTCTCTCTTGCAGCTATAGACAGATAAACTACTGAGTTAAAAGTACCTACTAGTGCTACTTGTGCATTATTCAATTATGAGTCTGTAGATATGTTGGCTGGTAATAATTCTGGTGTCTGCTGGTTACTTATGATGGTATAAAAATGCAGATGTTAAACTCATTTACTGTTAAACTATCAATATAATCGAATTACTGTCTATAGGTCAGGTGGCTAAATTTTTGACAAAATAGGCTGTTTTATAGTCCAGATGGCCTCTATAAGTACCGAGCTTGTGGAGTTATGCGATTGAAATTTTTGGGGAGTTTGAAATATCGGGAGTTAGAATATTTTCGACTTCTTAGCTTTCGGGGGAATCAGTGGGTCGGTTATTTACTTTCTTGGGGATTTGAATGAGGATTTCTGTACCTTTGCCCGGAGCACTCTGTATCTCAAATTTGCCACCCAGGTTTTCAGCACGCTCCTTCATACTTTCTATGCCAAATTTTTTCATCTGTTCACTTTTGGAAAAAACTTCACCGGGAACAAAACCTCTGCCTTCATCTTTGATGCTAAGATACATGGATTTCTCGTCACCTGATAAAAAGATAGTAGCACTTTTAACCCCTGAATGCTTCTGAACGTTTCGTAACGCTTCGTCAATTATTCGGATTATTTCCCAAATATGCGCCCGTGGAACTGCACTGCTTTTACTGTTCAAATTGACCTTTATCTGCATATCTGCCGCATTTTCGAACATCTTCATATGATCAGTTAACAGTGAAGTAAAATTTAAAACTGAAGACGATTTGTCACGTAACGTTAGTATATAATTTCTTAAATCATTGACCCCGCTATTTGCGACTTCAGCAATTCTTGATAGCTGTTTGGAAATCGAAGGCTCTTTTTTAAGCTTAGAAGCGAGATTGCTTGTTCGCAGAGAAATGCTTGCTAAAAGCTGAGCCAGGTTATCATGTAACTCTCTAGAAATCCTCCTTCGCTCTTCATCGCGGGCTATTAAAGCTTCCTCTTCTGCACGTATGTTCAGTTTCTGTCTCTCAAGATTTTGCTCCTTTTGCCACACAATCAAGCCATAGCTTGATAAAAAGGCCATAAATGCAAAAACTATCAATGTAAGGACATTTACTGCAAGTAAAAAATAATTTGAATAGGTTGTTGAAATACCCGCTACCACTACACCTCTTAGCTCACCATCCTCAACAATCTGCTTTGCAAAAACTTTTATATTTTGCCCATTGTTCTTAGTAATAGCTGTATGAACTGAAGGATCGATGTTATTGGTTAAATGGCCTATGTAATCTTGTTCATAATGTGAGTATGACTTACCCTCTAATTCCGGATTAAGAGTATGTAAAACAATTCTATTTTGTTTTTTGTCAAGGATGGTTAAAAAGCTTAGTCCGCAACGCTCTACCATCTGATTTGCAATTTTCTTTAAGCTGCTCGTTTCATCTACTGAAAGTAAGAGAGGTCCCCCCTCGCTCATAGCAGTCACCAGTCCTTCGGCTCTTGCATCAGATTCTCGGAGCCAGAGAAACCTTTCCATAAATACTGTAAAAGAAGCAACAATAAAAAAAGCCAACCATATAAGGATAAGTATTGGTTTTGGTTTCAGTCTTTTTAGCAAAAACATCTTTGTTGCCGTACCTGATTATACTGATGATAGGAACTTCTTTAAGCGATAGCGATTGTATTTACTTTTGCGGGTTTAGCGCACAGTGTCCTCCGGCGCTTCATAAAAACCCAGCTGATTCTGGTCGACATTGAGCTGCTTGTTCTCTTCAACCAGTTTTTGTTGAGCCGCAAATACTGCGGCTTGAATGCGGTTTTGGAGGTGAAGTTTGGTCAGAATATTGCTGATATGGTTTTTTATTGTAGCTGGACTTAGTAATAACATTTCGGCAATCAATTTGTTATTGTATCCTTTTGCAACCAGATTAAGTACTTCAATTTCTCTATGTGTTAAGGAACTCTTAAGCAGATTTATGTCGCCTTCTTTTTCATGAATTCTCTTGACTTCTGCAAGAATTCCAGCAGCAACAGAGGGACTTAATATTGCACCCTTATTATGAACAGTTTTGATGCCTCTTATAATAGCACCTGGGTCACAATCTTTTAGTAGATAGCCCCTCGCTCCTGCTTTAATAGCGTCAATCAGATGATCTTCCTTTTGGCTTATAGTAAGAACAATGATTCCGATATGAGGGGATTCTCTAGCTATCATTTCTGTAGCTTTTATACCGTCTACCTCTGGCATAAACAAATCCATTAATATAACATCCGGTGCGTAATCTCTTGCTTTTTCAATAATTTCTTTGCCGGTAGCAGCCTCTGCAACTACTTTAATGTTCGGGTCGTCAGAAATGATGCTTATAACACCCTCCCGAAAGATGGTATGGTCATCTGCCACGATAACCTTTATTGATTCATTCATTTCCGTTCCCTCAAGTTTAAAACCAATCAGCTCAATTCATCTTAGATACTTAAATAAGTTCGACTTGGAAGCCTAAAATCTTGCAAATCTTATAAAATATTTCTGATGCTGGTAGAATCTGGCAATTCGGAAATGTATAGACTCTAAGCATGTTGACAGCTAAAGGTTCAGAGATGCATTTATGCAGTTAACGACTTTCGAATCGGCTAAAGAAATTTCTGTAGCTGTATTTGTGGGTTGGTAAATATTGTTGCTTGGCTGAGCTAAGTACGCGCAGCTATGCTATATATATTCCATTTTAACTTTAACTGCGCTTTTTCTTAATCTCCCCTTACCCCTTGTTTATTTTAAAAAAGGGACAAACTGTAATCTCCCTCGCCCCTCTTTAGGAAAGAGGGGATGTATTTTTGGAGGTCTAAGAGCCCGCGGTTACATTCTGACTATCAAGCTTTTCCCGGTCATTTCTTCTGGTTGAGGAATTTGGAGAATACTCAGCAAGGTGGGTGCTATATCAGCAAGACGGCCACCGCTATTTAGTGCTGCTTTCTTTTCGGTGATATAGAAACAGGGAACTGAATCGTTCGTATGCGCAGTGAAAGGTTCTCCGGTTTCGAAATCAATCATCTTCTCGGAATTACCATGATCTCCAGTAATAATACACTCGCCGCCTCTCTCTTTAACCACAGCTACCACTCTACCCAAACACTTGTCCACTGCTTCAATAGCCTTTACTGCTGCATTTAGAATCCCGGTATGGCCTACCATATCAGGGTTGGCATAGTTCATAATAACTACATCGTAGACATCTCTATTTATTTCCTCAATCACAGCATCTGTTACCTCATAGGCACTCATTTCTGGTTTCAGATCATAGGTTGCCACTTTGGGTGAAGGAATAAGCCTCCTTGTTTCCCCCTCCTTTTCTTCTTCTATTCCTCCGTTAAAGAAAAATGTTACATGGGCATATTTTTCAGTTTCAGCAATATGGAGCTGTTTCATATTGTTAGCCGCAAGAACATCAGCCAACACATTCTTGAGTTCGAGAGGCGGAAAGGCAATGGGTGCAGTAAAGGTAGCATCATATTCTGTCATACAGACAAAGTGAACTTGAGGTGAATGCGGACCGCGGTCATATTCGGAAAATTTAGAATCAATAAAGGCGCGAGTGAGCTGACGCGCTCTGTCGGCTCTGAAGTTAAAGAAAATAACTGAATCCCCATCTTGAATAACCGGTGAACAGTGAATAGTGAACAGTGAACGAACAACAGTCGGTTTAACAAATTCATCCACTACATTCTTAGCATAGCTCTGCTCTATTGCTTCTTTGGCGCTTTCGGCTCGCTCACCTTTTCCATATACGAGAGCATCATAAGCAGTCTTGGTTCTCTCCCAGCGTCTGTCTCTGTCCATAGCATAGTATCTGCCGGAAACCGCTGCTATCTTTCCTGCTCCTATTGATTTTATTTTCTCTTCCAGTTCCGCAATATACTTCAGCGCACTCTGAGGAGGGACATCGCGTCCATCCAGAAATGTATGAATATAGACTTTTGACACGTTACTTTTCTTAGCCAGCTCCATAAGGGCGTAAAGATGAGTGTTGTGGCTGTGTACGCCTCCGTCAGAAAGTAAGCCCATGAGATGAAGTGACGACGATTTCTCTTTCACGTTTTCCATTGCATCTATCAAGACTTTATTTTTAAAAAAAGAATCCTCTCTTATAGCTTTGGAAATACGGGTATATTCCTGATATACTATGCGGCCTGCTCCAAGATTGAGGTGTCCGACCTCAGAATTTCCCATCTGTTCATTAGGAAGCCCCACAGCTTCTCCCGAAGCTTGTAGTATTGTAAAAGGGTATTTGGCGAGGAAATTATCCATATTGGGAGTACGTGCAATAGCAATAGCATTTCCTTTGCTTTCTTTGCTTATTCCCCATCCGTCGAGAACAACTAGAACCAGTGGTCTGGGAATACCAGCTTTCGAGATCGGGATCACCTTTCCTTTACTTTAGCTGAAAAATATAGCGGTCGATGTCCGCCTGCCACCCGTCTTCCATCGTCTGGGACTTCAGGCACTTACAGGCGGGGCGCCTACGCCTAAGGCTTTGGCGGGCAGGTTACTCGACCTAATGACCTAATTAAAGATTATAAATTTTATTATTCAAAAGTCTTGCTTCATGATTCCTACAATGGCTTAAGATTGCTTTCCCCGTCACAGGCGGGGGTGTAATGACATTCTAAGAAGATCGAGATTGCTTCACTCCGTTCGCAATGACAAAAAAAGTATTTGCAATGACAATTAAAGACTATCGAGATGCTTTATTTCGCTTGCAAGACAAAAAAGTATTTGTAATTACAAAAAAAATATTCGCAATGACAATGGAAGATTGAGATGCTTCGCCAAGTTCTCATATATAAAAACAGAAAAAGAAAGAAATTCTAGTGACTATCCTGCTAATTTTTAGTGTTTTCAGCCTTTACACCCTTGCGGTGCGGGCTGACACTATAATTTGAGTAAAACTCTCAGCCTCGAGACTAGCCCCTCCAACTAAAGCACCGTCGATGTCAGACTCTTTCATAAACATAGAAATATTCTCCGGTTTTACACTCCCTCCATACTGGATACGCACTATATTAGCAACACTCGGCGAATACATGGCTCCTAAAACTGCTCTTATATGGCGGATTACATCATTTGCATTTTCGGCTGTAGCGGTGCGTCCAGTACCAATTGCCCAAATGGGCTCATATGCTACTACTATTTTCGATACGTCATCTGCTTTAACTTCAGAAAGCCCCCCCTGCACCTGTGTCTCTACTTTGGCTTCAGTTTTTCCTTTATCGTGCTCGTCCAGGGTTTCCCCTACGCACATAATGGGAAGGAGGCCATGCGCTAACGCGGATTTTACCTTTTTATTTACAGTCTCATCGGTCTCTCCAAAATATTCCCTGCGCTCGGAATGACCAATTATCACATATTTTACTCCTAAGTCTTTGAGCATAAGGGGCGAAACTTCGCCTGTATAAGCACCTTCTTCTTCCCAGTACATATCTTGTGCTCCAAGGCCAATTGCCATAGAATCGGCCTCAATCATCGTAGAGATACTGCGGAGTGCGGTAAAGGGCGGACACACCACCACCTCTATATCCTCTACGTCTTCAATGTGGTTCCAGACATCTCTAACCAGCTGAACTGCTTGACCTGCAGTCTTGTACATTTTCCAGTTACCGGCAATAATCGGAATACGCATAATGCCTCCTTTAATAATTTAAAAACCAAAATGTAAAAATCAAAATCGCAATGCAAAATTCAAAATCATCTCTTACCTTTAAGCGTCAAGATGCTCGAAGCAAGAACGTTGGCAATTTCAGACAGTTCGCTAAGAAAATTTCGACCTCTGAGGAACTTGCTCTACCTGAATCTCTTAAAATAGATAGCCAGAACTTGCTCTCATTTGCTGACTTCAGTGAATGATTGAAGAAATTGGTGAAGTCTTTCTTGGAACTGGAAGCCTGAGATTCGATGTAGTTTGCTCCTATACTGGTACCACTTCTTAAAAGCTGCTCTCCTACAATCCTTGAGCAGCTGTCTTTAGGGAGATTATCGATAAACTCAACCAGTTTCAAGATGAAGCGATAGACTCGCTCCTTGAACTCCTTCTTGAATTTTGCTTTGTCATTTTGCACTTTGACTTTTAAATTTTGCATTTCTACTATTTATCCATCAATGCTTCTACTCCTGGAAGAGATGTTCCCTCCAAGATCTTTAAAGAAGCACCGCCTCCCGTAGATATAAAAGAAATCTTTGATTCCAAATCAAACTTTCTCAATGCTGCATCAGTATCTCCCCCACCAATAATACTTGTAGCCTCCTCATTAATTGCCACAGCCTCTGCAATCTTTCTGGTACCGGTTGCAAAGGGTTCCATTTCAAATACACCCATTGGCCCATTCCAGAAAATGGTCCTGGCTTCAGAGATGACCTGGGAGTACCTTTCAATCGTATTTGGCCCAATATCCAGTCCCAACCAGCTATTTGGTATCTGCTCAACAGAAACTACTTGATGTTTTGCGTCTTCAGCAAATCGGTCAGCAACCACAACATCCAGAGGAAGATAAAGGGGCACATTTTCTGATTCTGCTTTCTTCAGCATTTCCATAGCGCGATCAAGCTCTTCTTCTTCATACACCGAGCTTCCAATATTGAGGCCTTTGGCTTTCAGAAAGGTAAAGCACATACCGCCGCCAGTCAGCAGGCCATTTACAACCTCAAGAAATTTATTAATCACTTTTATTTTATCTGAGATCTTGTTGCCGCCTAAAATGGCAACAAAAGGTCTCTTGGGGTTTTCAAGAATACTGGTGAGGTTTCTAACTTCTTTTTCTAATAGAAATCCTCCTACGGCAGGAAGATACTTGGTTACCCCAACAGTTGAAGCATGTGCACGGTGCGCGGCTCCAAAGGCATCATTGATGAATATATCAGCAAGACTTGCCAGCTCTTGAGCAAAAGCCGGATCGTTAGCCTTTTCCCCGGGATTAAAACGCACATTCTCAAGAAGCAAAACTTCTCCTTCACCAAGCTTATTAACCGTCTCTTTAACCCGGTTTGAAACTGTTTCGTCCACCTTGTAGACCTGTTTCCCAAGAATCTGTGATAGTGCTTCAGCAACAGGAGTAAGTCTCATCTTCTCCTCGACTTTCCCATTGGGCCTTCCTAGATGGGACATAAGAATAACTCTAGCGTGATGATCAATAAGATAATCTAAAGTGGGAAGCACAGCCCTAATTCGCGTATCATCGGCTACATTTCCGTCGCTCAGGGGCACATTGAAATCAACGCGTACCAGGACCCTTTTTCCGCTAAGCTCGATGTCTTCAATCGTCTTCTTTTGAAACATCAAGTATCTCCCTTTTGGCTGTTGTTCTTGAGCCTTCAGCATTGAGCTTTCAGCCTTGAGCTTTCCGCTTTAAGCCATAAGTTTCGGGCGATGGGCCGCGAGAAAATAGAGAGTTCGATACTCACGACATATAACCCGCAGCCAAAAAATATTCTCTTGAATCACTTCACAATATACTTCACCAAATCTACTAACCTGTTGGAATAACCCCATTCATTGTCATACCAGGCTATAACTTTTACCATATTTCCAATAACCATAGTTGAGAGACCATCAAATACTGAGGAATAGGAATTTCCTATAATGTCTGAAGAAACAATAGGATCTTCAGTATAACCAAGAATACCTTTTAACCTTCCTTTATCAGCAACTTCCTGAACAGCCTTGTTAACCTGCTCTATGCTTGCTTCTTTTTCCAGCTCTGCTACCAGGTCAACAACCGAGCCATCAGCAACCGGTGCTCTCATTGCGATTCCGTCCATCTTTCCTTTGAGCTCCGGAATAACAAGTCCGATAGCCTTCGCTGCTCCTGTGCTTGTGGGTATAAGATTAGCAGCAGCCGCTCGTGCTCTTCGCAGATCTTTATGTGGAAAATCGAGGGTGCTCTGGTCATTGGTATAAGCGTGGATGGTTGTCATAAATCCTCTCTTAACACCAAATTTATCCATCAATACTTTAGCAACAGGAGCGAGACAATTAGTAGTACAAGAAGCATTAGAAATTATGTGATGCTCATCTGCTTTGTACTTATCCTCGTTGACTCCCAGGACAACCGTAATATCGGGGTTCGTTGCTGGCGCTGAGATGATAACCTTATTAGCTCCCGCACTGAGATGTTTCGCAGCGTCATCCCTTTTTGTAAATATACCGGTTGACTCAATAACTACTTCCACACCCAGCTCTTTCCAGGGAAGTTCACCAGGATCCCTGACACCCAGGACTTTTATCTCCTTTCCTCCAACCACAAGGCCCGAATCCTTTACTTTTACCTCCAAATCCAAGGGGCCATGAATGGTATCGTACTTTAAAAGGTGCGCCAGTGTGCGAGCATCAGTAAGATCGTTAACCGCAACTACGTCTATCTCTTTGTTCTTTACTGCAGCTCTATAGGTAATCCGACCAATCCTTCCAAAACCGTTGATTCCAACTTTGATAGCCATACAATCTCTCCTTTCTTCCCTCTTACAGACTATAGTGGTTTAACTGGTCAAGTACATAATTCCTTATTTCTTGCGGTTTAGGCATCTTCCTTTTAAGCTCTCCGTCTTTAATAAGTTGCGATAGCAAGGGAGACATACTTCCTCCGCACTTACATTTGCCTGGCTTACTCCCTTCTGGAATTGTTATGGTGGTAAAACAGTTTGTGCATCTATACACCTGTTTTGCACCTGACAGCTTGCCTCTTTTGGCGAGTGCTTCACCTTCTATCTCAATCAGATCATATGAGAAGTCAACGACCGGTGCATTGCTAATTGATGTTCCTACACCATAGGCGTCAGCATAGATATTGTATTCTAAAATTTTATTCTCATCTATTCCTCCACTCAAAAAAATCTTTATATAGTTATAACCACGCAGATCCAGTTCCCAGCGAACTTCCTCTAAAACCTTAACAAAATCACCTCTTCTTGATCTGGGTGTATCAAGACGCACGGCAAATAGATTCTTACCCAGAGTTTCAGCTGCTTTTAGAGCGGCAAATTTTTCGTCATTATAAGTATCAACCAGCGCAACTCTTTTGACTGCTGGATCGATTACTTCATCAAACGCACGAAAAGTCTCTTCCTCGGTACCGATGGTTAGTATTAGAGCATGGGACATGGTTCCAATCGGGCTCTCACCAATGAGCTCCGCACTCTCAATTGCCGCCACTCCATCGCAGCCACCGATAAAGGCATTCCTCTCAATCATGGGAGCGATAGCGGGATGCATACGGCGAGCTCCAAAACTATATACCTTCCGCTCTCCCGCTGCTAATTTGCAGCGTGCAGCTTTAGTAGCAATCCCGGAAGCCTGACAAAGGAGGCCAAGAAGCGGTGTTTCAAATACAGCAAAGTCAGTATACTTCCCTTCCAGAACCAAAACGGGCTGTTCCGCACCAAATATAGTTCCTTCCAGCATAGCAGTTATGTTAACCTTCTTGTCTGAAAATAGAGCTGCAACCTCCTCAATACCAGCAAGCACTGCCCATCCCCAGTCGTCAGGAAATACACTCGCTCTTACTTCACCCTTCACCCACCTATCTATACCTTTAGCTTTTAATATTTCCACACCTCGCAAAAAATATACGTCCGTGACTTTTCCGGATTTTATGTCCTCATTAGGCGCTACGTGAAACACATTTTCCTCCTACCTGCAGTTGCATAAAAATAATTTGGTCAGACTGATTCTTTAATATTGAAACCGGATCATTTTGGGTGACCCACAAGTTTAAACTGAAAGCGCAAAACTCAGAACAGAAAGGTTTAAGAACTCAAGGATCCGATGATTCAAATGAACATAAACTATAAAAATCTTTTCGCTGCTCGAATCCTAAATTCCTTAATCGCTTGAATCGTATTTTTCTGATTATTGACTTCTGATTTTGAAACTCTTTCCAGTCCGATATATTAGCTAAGCATATAGATCGTATTCGAATCTATGTGTACGGAAATGACAGTATCAGATAATCTCAGCGGAAACCAGCTTTTCCATCTGTTTCAAGCTAAACTCATGTTCCTCAGGAGTAAGAGCTACAACTGAATCCTTTGGAACAATAATCTGATAATTGCGCATATAAGCGTCAAGAGCAGTGCAAAAGATACATATATCAGTAAGGGCGCCAGTAAGAATTAATTTACTAATCCCCAGCTCCCGAAGCAGTATATCCAGTTCTGTCCCAAAAAACGCAGAGTACCTTCGTTTTGCCACTATATAGTCGTCTTCTTCAGGGGTCAACTCATCTATTACCTGTGCTCCCCAAGAACCTCTAACAGCATGCTCCGGCCAGCTTCTAAATTCGCTATCACGGGGGTCATGTGTATCATTCAAATAGAGTATGGGGATTCCTTCCTTCTTAGCTTCAGCCCGCCTCCTTCTTATATTGGGAACAATATCTTTAGCAGCCGCCGCCACGAGGGATCCTTCCGGGTGCACAAAATCGTTAACCATATCTATGATTAGAAAAGCAGTTTTGACATTCTCTTTTTTCTCCACCATATAGACCATCTCCTCTTTCAACAGGGTTTTGCGTCTTACCAGATGTTGGTTTCTTATTACTGCCGGCTGATATTTATGCCAGTGTTTTGAGGGATTTTGCCAGCTCATTTATCTTCCGCAAGCGATGAAAGACTGCGGATTTGCTCAAAGGGGGTTTACAAAGTTCACCCAACTCCCGCATGTTTGCTTCTGGGTAAAGAAGTCTTATCTGCGCTATTTCCTGGAGATTTCCGGATAGTTCTGTAAGTCCCCAGGCCTCATCGATTACCTTTATATTCTCTATCTGTGCTTGCGCGGCTTCTACTGTTTTATTTAGATTTGCAGTATCACAATTTACAAGACGATTTACCTGATTCCTTATATCTTTAACAATCTTAATGTCTTCCCACTGAAGAACGGCATTGTGCGCACCCACCAGAGTCATAAATTTCGCAATTCTTTCGCTTTCTTTAAGATATACAGCATAGTGCTTGCGTTTCCTGCTAATTCTAGCTCTTAGATCAAATCTGTCCATTAGCTTCTGCAAATCGTAGCTTAGATCCTCACTGTCGCATGTAAGCTCGAAATGGTAGTTGCTGTGTGGACTGGTTATTGTTCCTCCACCTAAAAAGGCTCCTCTTAAATACGCGGTGGCACAGCAACCTTTCTTTACCAGTCGGGGCAGAATTTTATGGTAAATTCGCATCTGGTCATCGAGAACACCGGTTTCATTTAATGCCTGAGTAAAACTTTCCTGCGGGTGAATAAAAATCACATATTCATTGTTTTTCTTAAGTTTCTCTGATTTACTTATTAAAATTTCAGCACTGATTGGAAAAAGCGAAGTCAATAACCGGTATGTCTTTCTGGCAACTGCAGCATTCTCGCTTTTTGTATGAAATGCATAGCGTTGATCGCCCTGTATGTGAAATGTACCGTCCAAATGCAGTAGAGCAGACAGCTCTGCTACACGGCAGCATCTCTTGCGGGAATACAGCCGCGCCAACTCGTTCTTAATTTGCGTTGAGAAATTCATAAACTAGCACCTTCACATCTTTGCTACTTGCTTTACTATCGCGCCTCGCGCTCTATCTTAGACGGAAGGTTAACATCCCTGTGTTTCACTACAACATTAAACCCTTGCCGGGATAGATACTCATAAATCTCCTCTGCTAGAGTTACCGAACGATGTGCGCCTCCGGTGCAACCCAGAGCTATAACAAAGTGTGTCTTCCCTTCGGATGTATAGTGAGGTAGCAGAAAAGAAAGTAGATTAATGAATCTTCGTAGAAATATCCTGGACTCATGTCTCTTAAGAACGAATTTTTTGACACTTTTATTAAGACCGGTAAGGGGTCGTAACCGCTCTATATAGTGTGGATTGGGAAGAAATCTGACATCCATAACTATATCAGCATCCAGCGGAATTCCATATTTATATCCAAAGGACATTACCGTTATCAGCAGACTTTTCTTTTTTTCTTCCTTAAGAAATGAGGAGCGGATTTTGTCTCTCAGTTCATAGGCTTTGAGATCGCTGGTATCAATAACCATATCTGCCTCTCCGCGTAGAACCTCCATTAACTTTCTCTCCTTATTGATACCATCAATAATTCTGCCTTCTATGGAGAGGGGATGGCGTCTTCTGGTCTCTTTAAAACGCTTTACCAGCTTCTCATCGGACGCTTCCAAAAAGAGAACCTGGTAGTACACTCCTCTGCTCTTCAGCGCTTTAAGTGCCTCAGAAAGATCCTCAAAGAACTCCCCTCCACGGACGTCACAGACTGCAGCAATTTTACGGATTTTACTCCCAGGGTGGGATCCGAGATCAACCATATCCAGCAGGAGTCTGGGCGGTAGATTATCAATACAGAAATAGCCCATATCTTCAAAACAGTGGATAGCCTCTGATTTTCCTGCTCCTGAGAGGCCGGTTATAATAGTCACTTCCAAATTATTCATATAAAAATCACTCCAGCTTGAAGTCTGAAAGGCGAAAAATCTTAGCTGTAAACAGCATTATTTCAATTATACTTATTATGACGCACTATTCCATAATTCGCTAATTTTATCTTCGGTAACTACGTTAATAGGGCAGATAAAATTGTGCTTATGATACTCAAAAGAATCGATGCTACTACAGCTCCCAAAAAACCACTGATGTGAAAACCAGGCACCAAGGCTGCAGTGAGCATCAACATCAAAGCATTTATGACAAAGGTAAAAAGTCCCAGAGTCAATATATTAATTGGTAAAGTAAGAATAAGCATAACCGGCCTTAATACCGCATTTATAACCCCCAGCACCAACGCGGCAATAAGAGCAGTAATAACTCCCTTTACCTCGATTAAACCTGGTACCAGATAGGCTACTGCAAGAATTGCTATACCCATTGCTACAGTCTTTAAGATAAATTTCATCTCTAAACTCCCGTCGAATAATTAATTTATCTTATCCAAAATATCCCGGTTTGCAGGGTTACCTATTTTTATACAGAAGTTCTATGATTCCAGTGGGAAGCACGGCCTTTTGTCCTATCTTGAATCACCGAATTCTTGGCTACCGGGTGTTTTAATCACACCCTCTATTGCCAGAAGCCTTCTCTTCCACTGCAATCCCGAGCTGAACCCGCCAAGTGAACCATCTTTTCTGATTATCCTATGGCAGGGAATTATTATGGGAATAGGATTGTATTTCAGCGCCGAGCCTACAGCCCTTGCTCCGTCTTTTAATCCCACAGTTTCGGACAGCTCCTTGTACGAACAGGTGCTTCCAAAGGGAATCTTAATAAGTTCACCGTAAACCTGTCTTTGAAAAGGTGAGCATTTGCTTAAATCAAAAGCTGCGTTAAAGATGACCTTTCTTCCTTGAAAATATCTCAGAATCTCTCTTATTAGCTCAGTAGCTTTCCCTTTGCGATATTCAGCGTGCGGGTAGTTACTTTTAATCCAGCGGTTAATTTTTGTTTGCGATGAAGGAAGAAGCAGGTGTAGGAGACCTTTATTGCTAAAAACCAGAGCGCCGCTCTTTCCATTCACTGTATAATATGTATAAGTGTATCCCATTCCGGTCTCCTTTCTCAAGAACTGCTTTTTTTGCTTTCTCTTTCGATTCTTACCTAACTGATTGTAGGGTAAGCTCTTAACCTTTACATCTTACTCCCGACTTTTGACTCCCGACTTTTGACTTTTAACCTTTGATCCATAATCCAAAGGTAATCCCTAATATTCAACCTTCAATTTCTTGTGTCCGGGATGTAGATAATTATATATCCTCAAAGCAATCCGGTCAGGCAGAACCTCCTCCAGCTCAGCTAAACTTGCATTTGCCACACCCTTCGCTGATCCGAAGCGTTCCAGCAGCTGTTTTTTTCGTTCCTTGCCAACACCTGGAATCTCATCGAATATGGAGCGAACCATAGCTTTTTCTCTCAATCCTCGATGGTACGCTACAGCAAAACGGTGTGCTTCGTCCCTTATCCGCTTCAGCAAATAGAGCGCTTCCGAGTCTTCAGGCAGTTGAACCGGTACACCTTTACCAGGTAGATACAGCTCCTCTTCTCTTTTGGCCAGTGCAGCTACAGGAATATCTTTTACTCCCAGAGAACTGAGTGCATTCAAGGCTGCCGAAAGCTGAGGCTTTCCTCCATCAACCAGCACCAAATCAGGTGACACTGCAAACTCACTTTCTTCCATCCCGCGTTTAAACCTTCGCTCAATTACCTCTTGCATCATTGCAAAGTCATTTTGATCCGGAACCCACTTAACTTTGAACCTCCTGTAGCCTTCCTTTTTTGCTCTGGCATTCTCAAAGACTACCATAGAGCCAACGGACTCTTTGCCCATGATTGTAGAAATATCAAAACACTCAATCCGGCTTGGCAAAGCAGGAAGTTTAAGGTACTCCCGGAGCTCGCTCAATGCTTTATCCCGTTTACGGCGCTCATACTCATGCCTGGTTTTCTCCAATTCAAAAGCATGAACAGCGTTCTCTTCGGCGAGTTTAATTAATTCCTTTTTATCACCACGAACTGGCACTTTCACCTCAACCTTCTTACCCCGTTTCTGGGTCAGCCAATCGGCAAGAAGCTTTTGATCTTCAACCGCATAAGGGAGCAAAATCCTGGGAGGAATTGAGGAGGCGGTCAGATAATACTGTTTAACAAAGGAACTTAAAATATCCCCACTGCCGCGGTTCATAATAAAGTTTTCTGTTCCCACCAATTTTCCCTGACGTATAGCAAGAAGCTCAACACAGGCAAGCTGCTCATCTTCAGCAGCAGCTATGACATCGTGATCCTGCTTACTGGTGGAGATTATCCGCTGGCGTTCAAGTACATGCTTCGCTGCATCAATTCTGTCCCTTATGCGAGCTGCTCTCTCAAATTCCATTCTTTGGGATGCTTCTTTCATATCTGATTCCAGTTCGTTAAGCACCTCGTCCTGGCTGCCTTCCAGAAAAGTGCAAATTCTTTTAACCATCAGAGCATATTGTTCTTTGCTTACCAAATCAGCACAAGGACCAAGGCATCTTTTTATGTGGTATTCAAGGCACGGTGATTTTCTTGTTTTATGCCGTGCAAACTTGGCGGATGAACAATTGCGGATAGGAAATATTCTGCGGAGTGTATCGAGTGTTTCTCTGATAGCATAGGCTCTGGTATAAGGTCCATAATAGATTGTCCCCGCCCGATGCACTTCTCGCGTTAGCGTTACACGAGGGAAGGTATCTTTTACAGTAATGGCCAGAAACGGATAGCTTTTGTCGTCTCTAAAGGTGACATTGAAAGTGGGTTTGCTTCTCTTAATGAGATCAGCTTCGAGAATAAGAGCCTCCACCTCGTTTTCAGTAACATAGATATCAAAATCTACAGTCTTGTCAATCATACGCTGGGTTTTGGGCGAGTAAAGCTCCTTCTGAAAGTAGGAGCGCATCCTTTTTCTCAAAGATCTTCCTTTACCTATATAAAGGACCTGGGCGCTTGCATCCTTAAAGACATACACCCCGGGCTTGTCAGGAACTTTATTTAATTGCTCTAAAAGTCTTTCTCTAGCCAGCCTCATAAACCGAGTATATCACCGCTAAATCAAGCTTCAATGCCCCATACCACAGAGCTGCAGGTATTCCGCGAACCTCGAGATCCAAACACGGGCCTCTAGTAAAATTGTATAGTTTTGGAGCCAGCAGTTTCAAAGAAAATAGGTTCATTGCTCATAGGTTATGGATCAAGGGTTCATAATTGGAAAACTCTTCTTAGCAAAAAGACACCCTTTGGGGGCGCCCTTCACATCTTTTTATTCTTTACTTTTATTTCTACTTTTAACTTTTCACTCTCAACTTACTTATCTTACTATTTTTGATATTTCTATCTCTAAAATATCCTCTGCGCCCTTCTCTTTCAGTTTGGGAAGAAGAATATTTACATCCTTCTTGTCAACTACTGTAACGACTTCCAGATATTCGGCATTATAGAGTTTTGAGACCGTCGGGTTTTTCATAGCCGGCAGAGTCTTAACTACATCATCAAGTTTGCTCGCAGGTACATTCATGCTAAGAAGAACCCGCCCCCTTGCTTCGATTACCCCCAGGAGTAAGGTCTTAATCTCCTCAATCGCCTTTCGCTTCTCCTGATTCTCCCACGATTTTTTGTTAGCAATAAGTTTGGTAGAAGACTCAAGGATGGTTCCTACAATCTTAAGTTGATTTCGAATGAGAGTCTGACCGGTTTCTATGAGATCAACTACCACATCCATAAGCTCCGGAATTTTGGCTTCAGTTGCACCGTAGGAGTAAAAAATTTTCACGGGGATTCCTAACTTCTTAAAATACTGCCTTGTTATATTGGGAAACTCCGTGCTGACTCTGCTTCCTTGCTGAATATCCTCAGGTTTTTCTATAGAAGATGAATTCGCAACTGCTATTACCAGCTTTAGAGTTCCCGCCCCTCGTTTACCATAGGGCATATCGCATACTTCCACTACATCCGCCCCTGATTCATTTATGCAGTCCAATCCGGAGATACCCAGATCAAAGTACCCTTCCTGAACATACAAAGGTATCTCTTGAGGCCTCAGAATCTTGACTTTGTCTATCCGTGGATCTTTAATGGTGGGATTATACTCGCGAATTCCTTTTTTCACTTCCAGATCAGCCTGGGCAAAAAGGGCAAGTGTCTGTTCTTCCAGACTTCCCTTAGGTAAAGCAATGCTCAGCATTTATTCCCCCTAAATGGTCATTGGTTATCCGAAATTAGTTATTAGGTTCTTTTCCTAGTTCCCAATTTCTAGTTCCTAATTTCTAATTCCTAATTTCCAAAAGTATATCA
>JABAOF010008381.1_pt2 | contig 29397 bp, 28 predicted proteins | sample 7062171 | NCBI WGS metagenome assembly JABAOF01 (sample SAMN14538628, study PRJNA623070) | marine sediment metagenome | biome: marine biome [ENVO:00000428]; feature: marine pelagic biome [ENVO:01000023]; material: deep marine sediment [ENVO:00002113] | place: India: Gulf of Khambhat ...
GAAGTTGTAGTATGCAGGAGCGCGCACTTCATCCACAAAAGAACGCAATAACCAATCGGACTCCAGATGCTGGATCGGTACACGACCCAGCAGTTCTTCATAGGCAACCGGCATGCGAGTAATCTGAACCCCCAACTCTTGGACATCCAATATTGCCTGAAACATCTCCCCGTTCATGGGTCCAAGGATGGCGACGATTAAATCTGTGATCTTCTGTTCCTCGACCAGTGCGAGCAAGTGAGAGTTGTCTCCCAGGACTTGGTGCCCCTCTATTTCTTCTCCATGTTTCGAAGTATCATCGTCCACCAAACCTACCACGTAGAAGGGGGTTGGCCAAATCTCGTTTACGTACTTCAGCAAGGTCGATCCACTCTCCCCAGCACCAACGATTAATACACGCCGCATGAATGCAGGGGCTGTAAATACACGTATATACATCCAACGCCAAAGCAGCGTGAGCACGATAACAAGGAAGAGAAAATACAACGGACCGCGTCGAGGCAGCGAGAATGGATCGGAGAACAGATAGACGACGAGATAGATGACCGCGCCTCCCCCTGCCGCCAAGACGACGCCTCGCAGCGTCGCGCGCCACGAGCTTGATCGCCACACGTCGTAGAGATTTACCATGAGGAGTAGCCAGACAGGGGGCAGCAATATAAACCAATTCGCCCGGGCAATGAGGAATTCGATCGAGAATCCGAGCCAATCCAAATGCGCCCACAACGCCAACGCAATGAATGTCGCCGCTGAGGCGGCGATCAAGTCTCCGAAGATCAACAACAACCGCCGCTCGCCTGTCTCTAACCGCCAGCGTCTACCCCTAAGCTCGACTGGCTTCACGATCGCCTCCAATTACGGCAGTCAGTAGGCTCCACAAGAAGCCGCCTCCCCAAGCAAGATGCATCGTCCAGATCGCCAACGGGAAGCCGACGATCAGACCGGGACTTCGTCTTCGAATGGCTTCGATCAATCCCACAATGAATGTAGTGCCAGCATAGAGACCCAATTGTAACCCCAAGAGCACCTGCGCTGCAGGGGAGAAAAGACCTATTAGACCAAGGATCAGCGCGGTAAACACAAAGAATGGTGGGAGCACCTGTCGCCAACGTAAGGAGCGTGGGTAATGCATCAGCATTCGAGCTTTCCAGAAACCATAGCGGGCGTACTGCCTCGCCAGAGCCGCAAGATCTCCTCGTGCGAAGTACGTCGAGCGTATGCTTGGATCAAACCAGATCAGACCACCCAAGTTGCGCAAACGAACGTTGAACTCGTAATCCTCATTCGTTAGGAGCGTCTCGTTGAAAGGGCCGGTTTTATCGAGCCATTCCCGTCGAAAGGCGCCAAAGGGAACCGTGTCCACCTCTCCGGCCACACCACTGGTTCGATAGCGAGCATCGCCGGCACCGAGCGGGTGGGAGCCGGCTGCGGCGATGGAGCGCGCCATCCAGGTCTCGCTGGAAGGTTGGATCTCCCAAACCCCACCTGCGTTTGCCGCGCCAGTATTTTCCAAAACTTGTAGACATCGTTCGATGTATTCCGGACTGGGCATCGAATGCGCATCCAGACGGACGATCACCTCGCCCCGAGCTGCCTCGATGGCGCGGTTTAACGCTGCGGGGATGATGCGGTCAGGGTTGTCCACGACGCGCAGGTTGAGAGTCGTATGCATTTGGGAAAACTCTCTAACGACCTCACGCGTTCCATCTGTCGACATCCCGTCTGCGATGATCACCTCCAGATTGCTCATAGGGTAGGTTTGACCCCGGATCGCTTGGAGTAATAGACGGATCGTCCGCTCCTCGTTATAACACGGGACAATAACGGAAACGCCTACAGTCATGCCTCAACCTGCCTTGCTACTGGATTCTGCTCGTGCGATATATGCAGTTGCCGAAATGATGCCCAAGAGAATCCACATGTAAGGAAGGCCAAAAGTATCCAAGCTGAATCCTTCGGTGAGAATAGCAATGGTGCCGAGCAGGCCAGTCAATCCCATCGTTTTGTAGAATTTATCATCGTGGGTCGTCAATTGCCAGGCACGTAGCGCAAGTAGCACGATCCACACGACGAAGAAGGTAAATCCGATAAAACCTGTTTCAGCCAGGAGACGTATCCATAAGCTTTTAATGTTAGGAAAGATAAGGTTATCTGGACGAATCGCCTGCACCACCTCAGGCGCCCTCCACCCGTAGGCAGGAATCGTGTCCAAGAAAAAAAATCCTGCGTTCCCAAGCCCAACGCCAAGGATGGGATATTGATCGAAGATCCTCAAACCAGCATCCCAATAAGCCGTGCGCTCTGCAAATTTCAGTGCTCGAGAAAATTGATAGCTGAAGATATAACCCACATCCGTGAATACTTGCTGGAAGAAATCCTGATTAAAGATCGCTTCCAACCGCCAATCAAGTTGACTTGCTAAATAAATCATTGCGATTGCTAAGACCACAAAGATTGCTAAGACCAGGATCCAGAGAAGCACAATTCCTAAAAGGACAAACCACTTCCCCAACCTTGGGAAACGTTTACGGACCAAACCCATAAGACGGCGTGTTAGGTACGCACTGGATTTATATGCGTAACGGAGCACCAAAAATCCGAAGATGCTAAGCAAACTAAATAAACCAATACGCGAGCGAGCAAGAAAGATTGCAACGATGCCCGCAAGAATGAATAGCAACTCATAGGGTACGCGCCATAGTCGCCGTTTGTAGATCGTTCTCCAAGTTGCGATCATGCCAAGCCAGATGGGGAAGTACAGAAGACTGAGTTGATTTGCCAGCCATGAGGGTTCATATGCGAAACCCGTGACCCGTCCTGGGGTAATATCTCGAATCGAGAGCAAGCGGTGAATGATATGCATGAATCCTGGGTAGACCTCATGAAAGAATAGGATAATCACGCCTTGCGCCAAGGACCATCCCAACATAAGGGCACCGCCGACATTGATCAGCTTGATCGCACCAATTAGCTTCCTCCTGCTACGAACGATTGTTGTCGTAACCAGGTAAAAAGCGACCCCAGCTGCCAGGGTAATCAAGGCTCGAAGTTCGCGCGAGAGGATGGTCTGCCCTTTATACGGTGCTACTGCCAGAAAAAAAGCGGATAAGCATGAAACAAACACTACGCCGACGAAACCAAGTAGGGGGATACTCTCACTTGGAAACGCGCCATTCTTTAAGAGGTAGGGTACGAGCCATAGAGCAACCAGTAGTACTAGAGGGATAGCTGAAGCAGGGTTTACGATCGTACCACTCGCCACAATCGCAAGCAAAGGGAAGCTCGTGATGGGTAACATCAATAAGAGAGCGCCCCAAAGGAATTTCAGCATTGGTGAATAGGTTCGTATCCACCAATTTCGAATCTCGTCCATGAATTCTCACACACAATCAATCCTGCCGAGCCATACAGATTTCCAAATTAACCTTTGCTACGCTTGGGTAAGAAGCGAATAACTAATGCCAAGAAGATACCCGCCAAGAATCCCAGCATGTTGCCTGCGAAGACAAGGCTACCAACGCCACGCGTCGATGGGTCAACCGGCACACTTGCCAGGTTGGTGATCTCGAAAGACACGAAAGAAACGACTCCATGGCTGAGATCCAATTCGTTTTGAAGTTGGGACTGAAGCCGCTCAGTTTTCACGAGTAGCTTCTTGATGGATTGTTCGTCATCCAGAGATGGGTAAGGGTTGACCTCCAATTCGACCAATTCGATTTGAATTTGGTCGAGTTGGGTTTGAAGAGTCTCCGCACGTAATGCGTGTGTGTAAGCATCCCAAAGTCCTCGCTCCGCACTGGACGACCAGGCATTCGCTAGCTCCGCAGCAAGGCCTGGATTTTGGTTGACAACGAATAGCTCCCAATGCGAAATCTTACGGACCAATTGAACCTGCGATTTTAATTCCTCCAAGGTTGGAAGGGTCTTCTCAGAAGATTGCCGATCAGACCCAGCAAGTTCATCGAGCGCTGCCTGTAAGATCTCATCCGAGGCTACAAACCCCGCAACCTTGCCCTCTGCTAAATCCTGCTCACGCTGCCGGAGAGGGGGCTCCCGATCATAGTTGAGTCCAAAAGATAAAATCGCTTTTGCCTCGTACAGCGGTGGCATGGATTGACTGAGCACGTACCCTAAGAACGCACCCATCAATCCAGCTACTACCATTACAGGCCAAAACCGAATGACTTCATCGAAAATATTACGTAACCTGATTTCGTCCATCCTCACTCGGCGTGCGTCCAGCGTACAAGTGCCACGATCAGCCCTGATCCAGCCAAGACCGCGAGCACGAACAACGCGTTTCCAAAGATGACATTGGTGTCTAGGGAAATAAATGCGAGGAAACCCAGAACGATCGCTGTCAGATGCATTGTAAAGATAGCACGCGTGGGCTCAAGGCCTAATTGGCATATCCGATGGTACGTATGATCGCGCGAGGCTCGATACACTTTTGCCCCTCTCTTTAAGCGCGAAAATACCACCAATGTTGTATCAAAGATGGGAACACCCAGCACCAAGATAGGCACAAACCAGGAGGACAACTTGGGCAAGTCTGCCGGACTATATGCCACGCCAACTGCTGCCATGAGAAATCCCAACATCTGCGCACCTGAATCGCCGAGGAACATCTTGGCAGGAGGCAAATTGAAAAACGCCAGTCCGATACACGCACCGAAGACACCTGCCGCGATCGAAGTCAGTTGTGGTTGATCCGCCTCGATGGTCACCAAAAGGAAAAAGGCGGAAGCGATGGCCGCTAACCCAAGTGCGAGACCATCCATGCTGTCTACAAAGTTGAAGGCATTCACCAATCCCAATACCCAAAAAAAGGTCAAAGTCAGATTGATCCATTCATTCGAAAATAAATGAACTTGCGTTCCCGTAACGACCAATAATGTAGCTGCTAGAGCTTGTCCTAGTAGCTTTTGTGGCGCGCCAAGCCCGACAGCATCATCGATCAGACCAAAAACCAGGATGACGCCGGCTCCTGCCAGGATCCCAAGACTGGTAACGGAGGAATACCAGCCAAAGAAAGTCCCGGCGATGACCAGTGTGAACGCAAACACCAACCCCCCTGCCATCGGTGTGGGCGTGTCATGCTGTTTGTGCCCGCTCGTCCCGGGTACATCAATCAATTTCAGCCGTCGTGCAATCGTTACTGCCAAAGGTGAGCTGATAAGGGCGATCAGGATGGAGGCTAGAATGGCAGGGAAATAAGATGATAGTTTCACTCGCCTTTTCCTGTGCTCGATCAGGTGTTTATTATAACGAGTAAATGTTGAGTAGATTACCAATCGCTCAGGTTTCTGTCCAAAGGAATTCACCCGGATGGATCTCTTGATACACATCAAAGGTTAGACGATTAATATGATCACTGGTATACCTCTCCAACATAATTTTCCTACCCGCCTTGCCCATATCTTTACGCATCTGCTCGTCAAGAACCAGTTGTCCCAGCGCATCTGCCAGTGCGAGGGCATCCCTCGGTTGAACCAGCAAGCCGTTAACCCCGTGTTCAATGATATCGCGGCAACCAGGTACATCTGTGGTTACGACCGCCTTCCCTGCTGCGCAAGCTTCGATTAAAACCCTTGGCAACCCCTCCCCATAGCTGGGAAGCACGACGATATGTGCATTGGCCATGATGCGCGGCATATCGTCTTGATGACCTAGCCACTCGATAATCCCCTCTTCTTGCCACGCTTTCAGGTACTCCTCCGGCACTGAAGCGGGATAGCCCTCATCCACACCGCCAACCAGGACAGTTTTAAATGCCAGACCGCGCAGGCGCAACTTCCCTACAGCTTCGATCAGCTCAGCTATCCCTTTATCCCATAACATGCGCGAAGCCAATAAGATCACGGGATCTCCTGGTGCCTCGAGCCCAGGCTTGAATCGATCCGGATCGACCCCGGAACCGGCTATGATCACCGCGCGATCGGCTGGAACCAGGCCTTCATGGACAAACACGTCCCTGTCGCGTTGATTTTGAAAAACAACTTTGGATTGTCGGGAAGGGAGTGCGATCCGATAGAAGGGTTTCACCAGCACACGAAGAAAGGCAGCCAATCGACCGGGGTTTACGAAAATATACCCCAGCCCTGTAACTGCGTTCACGACCGCTGGTATCCCTAAGATCCGCGCAGCCAGCGATCCATAAAGCACCGGTTTGATAGTGAAATGATGGACCAGATCAGGCTGTTCGCTGCGGTAATGGCTGATGAAGTTAAGGAGGGTTGCGAACTCAGCGAAGGGATTCAATCCTCTCCGCGACATCTTGAGAGGTTTCCATCGAAATCCCTCTTTTTCGAGCTTCTCTACGTAGGGGCCGGATGGAGATAAAAGCAATACACTTGCACCCGCATCACGAATAGCTTGCGCAAGTGCAAGACGGAAGTTGTACAGGTACCAGTCTGTGTTTGCTGAGAGAACAACTTTCGTCACACATCCTCGCTCGAAGATTCAACATTCGGTTCTAGACAAACCCGATCCAGCGAAGCTTCACTCTGTACAGGATCATTGCGCCAGCCCAATTCCAAGGAAAGCCCCAGGAGAAACGGCATCGCTTGTAGTCGGAAACGAAAACCGGCTCCTAGATTTCCATAAGAGAGAAAGCTGTACACAAACGTCCAAGCTGCTAAATATACCAGTCCCCATAGAACGAACGGATTTCTAAGACGTGCAACTCGCAATCGAAGAAGGGAAAAAATAACCCATACCAGCAAAGCCAAGCTTTCTATGCCTGCCGCGAACATATACAAATTGTGGGCTTCCCATGGGAGGGGTTTGAATAGAGCCGAGAATGCCCCGCGCGGGACGAAGGCAATCACATCCCACCAGGTGCGGAATTCTCGCTCGAGAACCTGCGCTGAGCCGCCTTGGGAAAGTCCCTGCACAACCTCGGTGAGCTTGGGTAAAAGGGCGTCGAATGACTCAAGCCCCACTCTTTCCATTGTGCGTCCACCAAACACAACAATAAGAATCCCGGCCGCCACAATAACTGCCGCCCGCAAGGTCCATCTTCGCATGGTCGACAATACAAGAACGATCATGGCAGCCACCATGATCATGGCCATCCAGACCCGGATATATGCAGCCATGGCAATCCCTAAACCAGCCCAAAGCCAGCCTCGTTTCTGACGGCGGCGATACCGGATTGCCGCTCCGTAAGCGTACAAACCCAGTGCCAAAAACATCACGGGATCCTTCCCCAATGTGCTCGACCAGAACACGATTGAGGGAACGAGACCGAGGGCAATGAGAATAATCCTTGCATCTCTCTTAAGATACTCTGATGCAGCTCGATAGAAAAAATATGTCCCCAACAAACCCAGAAACGCAAAAGTGACCTTAACCGCATGGTAAGAAGGACCCAGCACCTGCAGTTGAAGCCAGACCAGCCGCTCCAAGTTCCAACTACCGCTGCCAAGCTGGAACCACGACCAGGTGTAAGAAGGTGCATTTGCCGCAGAAAAGTAGCGGATCGCATCATGGAGTTCGTAGTACGCTTCGTAGAGCAACATTGGACCTAGAGCAACAACGCAGCGAACACCCCACAGTGCTAGGATGATTTTCCGGGAACTCATCGGTAGCATAAACAGGAAAATCGCGAGACCAGAACACCACAGTAATGAAATGATGTAATCCGGAATCGGGGAGAGAATGGGCAGGTTTGTTGCTAATTGAGGGACAAAGAGTTTGATCCAAACAACAAGTCCGCCGATTACCGAAATTGTCCCAATCAGCGTGAGTGAAATGGCTCGAGGGCTAGAAAACATGCGCTGAAATAAAGCCTGCGCTTCAAGCCTCCGAACAAGGAAAATGGAACGAATATACGTACCAAGTTGAGATAAGCTTCGTCCAAGTATTCGGACACCTTCCTTCAAGAAATCACTTTTCAACATGGGAGACAGTAATTCCTTTATTTGCCTACGTTCTGTAGGATCTCAAACGTCATCCTGGCACGCTCGTGCCAGGAATAACCCTCGCGCACATAGGCTGCGCCAGCGCTTCCCATCATTTCGGCCAATTGAGGGTCTCCGAGTAATTTCTGCACCGCCTGACAAAGAGCAATAGGATCATTGCAGGGAATGATCAGACCACAACCGGAATCTAGTACAAAATTGTTTAAGCCAGGTAGATCATTTACAATCACTGGTCGTCCACAAGCAGCATACTCGTATAGTTTCAAAGGGGAGAGCCCACTTTCCTCATGCAGTGTACTTTTCAAGCACAGCCCACCTATAGATGCGTTCACCAAGCAAGGAACCATTTCATAGGGAATTGTTCCCAAGTAGATAAGTCTTGATGAACCAAATTGTTCAACTTCTCGGCGGAGTACACCGGCACCAGCAATAACCAGCGCGACCGACTCAGGCCAATGAGGACTCTCGACTGCAGCAAGCATGGTCTCGAGACCTTGCCAGGGCGAAAGCGCACCCACGAATGTGACGAACTTCTTACCCTGCAACTGTGGCCAAGAACCAAGGTCCGGCGCGGCGATTGGCTTGAAAAGGTCTGTGTTGACACCGTTTGGTACAAGCGTCACTCTTCCCGCAGGTACGCCGTATTCACTCGAGAGCGAACGCACAATTCCAGGCGTGACTCCGATCACCCACGAACCCAACCGACATTGCCAGTACGCGCACTGTTTGACAATCGGCGCAAGCCACCTTGGGATGGACCAAGAGACGATGAAATCCTCAACCGGACCATTAACTTCAACAACAATTGGAATACTAAGTACGCGCGCTAGGAGTGTTATTGGCAACGCTGCGTAGTGATGGCGGATATAAAGGACATCCGGTTTGGAGCCTAAAAACCAGCGCGTAAGGAATCTTGCCTGCATTCCAAGCATTACCCACGCTCGGATGAGAACAGATCGAGTTGGTCGACGATACTTGGGAGTGTGAAGCTGCACATCAACACCAAGTTCTTGCAGACCGGACACAATCTCATGAACATGTGTATAGCCTGCCGTTCCTTGGTCAAATGATTGTAGAGATATATAGCATAACCGCATGAATAAGTACCTGGATTGCCATAGTTAATTCAAGAGTACATCCTCATAAATATGGCGAACAGATTGTGCGCTATTCCTCCAAGAAAAGTTTCTTTCAACGACCCGCCTGCCTTCCTTTGCCATCTGCTTTCTTCGTTGTGAATCTGCGACAAGGTCGGATATCGCTTTCGACAATGCCCGAATGTCACCCCCGTTTATTAGAATCCCATTTTTGCCATCTTCCACGATTTCTGGAATACCGCCCTCTTTCGTTGAGATAACTGGCTTCTCACAGGACATCGCCTCAATCACAACGTTTGGTAAGCCTTCATATAAAGACGGGAGCACAAAGATATCAGCCGAACTTAGCCATCGAGGAATCTCACGAGGATTTTGAGCACCTACAAAATGCAAATCTTGCTCCGGGATGTCTTCATGCAATTTCCTTTCTAATGATCTATGATCTTCAATATTACCAATGAAGATCAAGTGCAACGAAGGATTTATTGCCTTCGCTATGCGAAATGCCTTAAGCAGATCAAAGGCGCCTTTGGCTTCAGAGATTTGACCAATAAAGATTAAAACCGGACTATCAGTTGGAATTGCCAGATCACGCCTGATTTCATCGCGTGCCTCATTGTTGTGTACAAACCGCTCTGTTTCACAACCCATGTACACAACATCGATTTCTTTCATTGGTCTCGCTAAATCAATCGCAGCCAGTTTAAGTGCTTCACTGACAGCTATGACTTTATCCGCCTCTAAAAGAACCCTCTTTGTTAATTTCCGTGAGACTTTGCTCCATCCAGGATATACATTAATATCACTACCTAATAGACTTACAACTAATGGAAGTTGAAATCTTTCCCGAACGAGCAACCCAACATACCCATCCGGTGTCGCCATATAAGCGTGCTGGAGATGGGGCTTAAATTCTTGAATACACATATTGATTGTACGTTGAATTCCAAGATACATTAAGGCAATTGACATCGGGTGAAAATGTTTTCCAGAAGGCCGCAAATAACGCGGGTAAAGGACTTGGACACCGTTGAACATCCTCTTGGGATGTGTTTGGAGATATTGTCTCCATCTGCCTCGGTCCCTTAAAGGGCCTGGAACGTAAGGCAGGGGTGAAATAACGATAATCTCACACCCTAGCTCTATCAGATGTTGTGCTTGTCGGTGTACGAAAATTCCGGCAGCGGGATTGCCTTCTCGAGGGTAATTTTGTGAAAGGACGAGGATACGTATCTTTTCCAAGCCAGTACCTGACTCTCTTTGGGTGAGTAAAGTCTCATCTTCCAGTTGGTTTAGAATTTTACGATTTTCACAACCACTATCATTCCATGTTCAATCAGAAACGAATTCTTATTATTCGCCAACTTTATTCAGCTTTCCTGTTCAGCTTCTAATCAACATCTACGTAACGAAGTGAAGAAATTAATACATTTTCGACTTTTCTGGCAATATTTTTCCAATCATAATCCTCGCGAACCGTCTCTCTGCCAATCCGCCCCATTCTTTCTCGTAACTTCTCGTCCCTCAGCAACTCAAGAATTGCCTGGGCGAGCTCCACATGATCTTCAGGTTCAACAACATTTCCGGCTCCCGATTGCCTTAGAAAATGGCCAACGCCAGCGACATCACTTGCTACAACCGGTCTCTCACAAGCCATGTAGGCATAGAGTTTGATCGGCGAGCGACCAATTTCCTCATTGAGGGATCGCGTTGAGGGAACTAAGCAGACTTCTGCGGCGTTGATGTAAGTGGGAACGATTTCTCGAGGCACCTCCCCTATGAAACTCACGTAATTATTTAAATTTAACAACCTCACCCGTTCAATAAGACCGCACTTCTCCGGACCATCTCCAACTACCAGTAGATGAGCTTCCGGGCATTCATTTCTTATAATGGACATACACTCAATGACAGTATTTAGATCCTGCCACTTAGCCAGATATCCTACCAGGAGAATATAGTTCAAATCCTTTTTCAGATTGAGTCTGTCTTTCGCAAGCGCGACTGGAATGGGTTTAAAAAAATCAATGTTCACACCATTCGGAATAACAGCAATCTTCTCCTGAGGTAGTCGATATGCTTTCAGAATAGCATTTCTGAGACCTTCAGTTACAACAATGACACTCGTTGCTAACTTGTATATTTTCTGTTCAACGACTACTGCACTTGCGATTTGCGCCTTTCCAGCACCGGTTATCGCCAATTCGCCTTGAAGAAAACCGTTCACCTCCACCACCAGTGGGCGTTTCGTAATTCTCGCGATAAGAGCTGGTATTACATAACGCGGATGAAGTCTTGTATAAACGATATCAGGTCGATATCGGGCCATTAAATACATCAGGAAAAAAAACGAAGCAAAATAAAACCACAATCCTCTGACAAATCGCACCTTGGGAAGAGGGAAGGAAAAACCCCCTCGTCGAAGACCCTCATCGGACTGAGGTTTCTTATAACTGAATAAGAACACCTCATGCCCTAAGCCCTCCAAGTTTTTTACGATCTCCAAGATGTGGACAGTAGAGCCCCTATTTTTGGTTAAATCATTATTTACAGCGAAGAGAATTTTCATAGCTTGTAATGAAACGAGCCAGAGTTGGTCACGAAATTATCCTCGACGAGTTGCGGTCTTCGGGTAGAAGAAGAGTTCCGAAATTTTCCCATAAATCTACCCTGTAAATAAAGGTATACATCTGGTATACGAATATTCATATTTAATAGTTCTACCAGAGAGCTTTAACGCATAGATTCTTACAACAAGGCGCAACCATGTCATACTCATAGCCACAAGATCAATAAGGGAGTCAAAATTACCTCTCCCATATTTTTCCTGCTAGATGCTGATATACCACCTGAGTGTTATATCGCATAATTCTAGGGTTTATAAATGCTGGAAAGATCCATTCATTACGATAAAACCAGCGGTAATCATAGAGAATAGTTCGGTTCTTTTCCGGTTGGCTTCTCATGCGATTTCCATGGATGATGTGACTTCCCGTTTCACGAAGATTCATCATTGAATACTCGATTTCTACGTCCAAGAACTCGCAAAGCTCTTTCATCATCTCTTGTGGTGAAAGACAGAGCTCATCAAAACTGATTTGCACACTTTGGATCTTGTTACCTTCTAGAAATTGTTGAATACCCTTGTTATCGAGATACCAATATCTAAAGAGCTTTAGTGGGTTTCTCTTCTTCCGATTGTATCTTCGGTCGCTATCTATTTGAGAAATAGTAAATGCTCTGACATCCCGAACAAGATGGATTACACGGATGTGAATATCGGGGACGTCAAGACAAGCCCGTAAGGAGTCCAAATTCTTCGAAGAATCGACCAAGGTTTGTGTGTCACCGAAAAAATCTGAAAAAATGTCCAAGGCGAGTAAATATCGACTATGTAAAGTAGGACGATCTCCCGCTAACAACCTTGATATCACCTGACTCCAATAATCACACTCAGATGCTATCTTCCCACAAGTGCATATCTGTCTCTGCATGCTCTTCAATTCTTCCGTGGTGAATTTAAGGACCGTCGAAAGTTCTCCTAGCCCCACAAAGCGGGAATGCCCACCCAGGAGGAGATCCAACAGGGTCGAACCAGAATGTGAAAGACTGGCAATAAAGATCAAGTATCCCTCCAGCATATTTTCCGTAATAAATCACACCGGTTGCCTAACAAGGATGGATAACAACTGGCAACGCATTCGGATCATTGGCGTGAATACGCTGATATTTATACCCAGCTATTATTCTTTCTTCGGAGTGGTATTGCTATTGATCTAACGACTTCCTCTTCCATTGTACGTGCAGTAAGCAACCAACAATTCGATGAATGAATCGCTTTATTCGCTCATATATTGTCCATATTGGATTTTCGACCGAAAAGGACCTCTCAATAAGCCAAGAATGCTCACAAATATCACACCCGATAACATCGACGAAGTAGTGAAGGCTGGCTTTCTCAATTTGTTGAAGTACGCGCGTGTCACGATTGATGTGTATAAAAGGATAAGGCGCGAACTCGGGATAGATCTACAGGGATAGTGACACCATTCATATAATTTTCGCCACAAATTCCATGTCATACTACAGCTGTGGATTTCCGGTATGCACGTTCGAGAATTTCTTTAATCTTCCCACTCGCATTCCCAGCACCATAGATCGAGGGAGGATTCTCCTCAGGCTTCGGCTTTTGGAGTGCACGTTGAACTAAGGATGGATTGACGCCAACAAGTGTGTTCCAACCGGCCTGCACCGTTTCTGTCCATTCTGTATCCTCCCGAAATGTCAGACAAGGAACTCCCAAAAGGTAAGCTTCTTTCTGGACACCACCCGAATCCGTCATAATTGCTGATGCAAACTTCTCTAATAGGATCATATCCAGGTACCCTAAGGGCTCAATCACACGTACGTTCGGCGGAACTCCGATGTTCTGGCTGGTTAGCGCCATACCTGTTCTGGGATGTATTGGAAGAACAACCTCGCAATCCGTTACCTCAAGGCAAGACATCAACGATCGTAAGCGCGTGGGATCATCCGTGTTCTCCGCGCGGTGGATTGTCGCTAGAATATATGCATCTTGCTGAAGATCCAATGAAAGGAGGATAGATGATGTTTCTTCTGCTATTGGTAAAAAATGCAGAAGGGCGTCGTACATCACGTCTCCCACACAATGGACACCCGTTGTGATTCCTTCTTGTTCAAGATTGTCGACAGCTCCCGCGGTTGGGCAGAAGAGAATATCAGAGACGTGATCAACTAGTACGCGATTGATTTCCTCGGGCATCCTTCGATTATAGCTACGAAGACCCGCTTCAATGTGTGCTAACGGAACATGTACCTTGCTCGCAGCCAGGGCTCCCGCAAGTGTCGAATTCGTATCGCCATAAACGAGAACCCAATCAGGTGATTCCTCTAGTAATACTTCTTCCAATGCTATTAGCATATTCCCCGTTTGCCAGCCGTGGGTGCCAGAGCCAACACCAAGGTTGTATTTCGGTTCAGGAATCCCAAGCTGGCCAAAAAAGACGGCTGACAGATTACGGTCATAATGCTGCCCGGTATGAATGAGGATCTCCTCATGGAACTGGGAGAAGGCCTTGCTGACCGGAGCAGATTTGATAAATTGTGGCCGCGCTCCGATAATTGTCGTGATTTTCATTTTTACTGACTGCAATGTGTGTAATTATCTGTACGTCTTATAAGACGGAATACCACCTATCGTTCCTGCGAAAATAAACCAATGAAATACAACCAAGATCCAATCATAGACTAGAACAAATAAAACAGGTAGCAAGATGGAAAATATATATAATCGTTCATACTTAGTCCGTATACTAAGATTATATTCACGTTTCTAAATCCGGGTTAACAGGCCTGTTTTGACACCAATCTGTTTCGACATAACATCATCCAATCTTTCGACTGTAAAACCTCGAGCCACAAGAAAATCGATGATTGATTGATGGTAGACGCTTTGGAAGCTTACGGAACGAACGTTATTCAGGCAAACCGCTGTACCACGCAGAATTTCCGGCTCGTGGCCATTAACAGTTAATTTCAAGACATCTACCCTAACATCTTCCAACAACTCGTCTAACGTAATCGTTTGTAAACCGCTCTTTTCGTCCGATTTGAGCAAACCACCAGTTAGATTATTCGGGATATCTAGTACCACATGCTTGCCCGAGCAGTCGGACACAGCTGCTGAGATGATTTCGATGTTGTTGAGTCCATGAAGCTCAGCGTTCTTCTTGATACATTCACACCCCAACGGGTCAGCCTCTATAGCAAAGATCTTGCCCCCGATACCCACCTTCTTTGCAGCAGGGATGGTGTACTCCCCCGTGCAAGCGCCGACCTCAACAACTACATCTCCGTCTCGCAGGGCCTCTATGTAGCGCTCATGGGTTTCCATGAATTTGAAAGCCCAACGAGCGAACTTGATACTCTTTGAAGGGATGTACCATTCATGCCCCGACTGATCAATCGCTTTATAAACCGAGCCATCCTGCAATAATCGAATATCCGTCCCTGATAACCTAAGCTGCTTAATCCACCCGATTAGCTTCGTCATGTGCCTATCTCCAAATCCATGATTGTTAGATATCCCAGCAAGCCCTACGTCACCGATAATTAAGAACCTTTTGTCGTTGAAGTTGTTGATTGAGGTCGATAGATTCTCCGTATTAAGTTCTTCTTGACCCACTGTAATTCCGTACGACCAATAATCTTAAATGCGAAGAAACTCCCCACAAATGATAGAAAAATTGGCAACTTATATAGCATAATTTGAGGATCCCAATTGGGGAAACTCCCATCGATCAACACCGCTCCTAAGGCAGCTAGCGCTGAAGCCGTCAAAACCACGACCACTTTTGTGTATTCATAGTGGACATAGAAATGGCGTTGTGCGATCACATAACCATAGATAAAGGCGACGACATTGCCAATCAGTGTGGCGAGGGCTGCACCCATTATGCCCCAGTTGGGGATGAGCAAGACATTCAAACTTGTATTCACTATTGCTCCCAGGATTGTTGCAACTGTCGTGTGGTAGCTTTTCTTTGAGATACTGTATCCAATACTGACGATGGAAACAGCGCCCCAAGCAATAGCACTAAAAGCAAGGAGTGGGATGACAGCTGATGAAGCTTGATACTCTGGTGTCGCGAGGATGAGTATCGCCTCTCTTGCGAAGATCGATAAGCCTACCGTTACTAATGAAGTTGAAAATAAAAAGTATGTCATAACCCTCGAATAAGTTCGACTTGCTAGGGACGCATCTTCAATTAAGGAATAAGCAAAAGGTCCCCACGCGGTTCGGAAAGCGGAAATAACGAAAATCACCACAGATGCAATACGGTTGCCAACCCCAAGGATGCCAATATCGCTTAATCTGGCGGATCGAACGAGGAAGTATCGGTTAGAGGAGTTTAGGATCCATATCGAAAGGCTCGCTGGTACCAATGGCAATCCAAAGGAGAGCATTGCCTTTATCCACGATGTCGAAAACTTAAAACCAAACTGGCGATAGGTTAGGCTTAGTCCTAAACAGGCTCGGAAGGCATTGGCGACGAAATGTGCAAGAAACACCCCCATGACGTCCATGCGGAGGATCGCCACCAAGTAGATACTTGCCAATGCTTGTACCGCCACGCTGCTCGCCGTAACAAAGCTATATGTTTTGGAACGGAAAGTCAGGCGCAAAGACATCAAAGCCACGCTTCCGAGCATAGTGAATGGCAACGATGCCACCGCAAGACGAAAATAGGGCGATAAACCACTGTCACGAAAAAGCAATACACACAAATCGCTTGCATAGCTAATAAGGAGAACGGATATCGGAATTGAGATGAGGAGTTCGAACCAAAGATAAGTTGAGAGGATCTTTCTACGGTCGGCCTGTGTTTTCGCGTCATAATAATTCCGTGCGGTACCTGCATCCAAGCCAAGCACGATAAAATAGGTGGTAATTGTTACTGCTGTGAAGATCAAATCTTGTGCGCCGTACGCCTCTTGCGTGAGCACCCGCGTGTAGATGGGGAAGAGGAAGAAGCCAATGAACTTTTGCAGAGCGCTTCCCATGCCGTAGAAGAGGGTATCCTTACCGAGCCGGGTAAGTTGTTTGGTTGTTTCAGATGGCAAAACCTTACCTCTAGTCTTCTAATATCACCGCAAGGAAAAATTATCCGTCGGCCTTACAATGATCCAGGAAAATAAGACCTGTTGTAGGAGGCGTGAGCGGACGGAAGCCTTGTATTAAAGCTATTGTCCCCTTTTTTGAAATGGCTACTTCAATCCCGCTGACTAATTGCGCTTATAAATTTATTGGCCACAGTTTTATAATCATGAAATCGCTCAACGTATTTCCGACCATAACGGGCAAGCTCAGTAAGGAGCTGGCGATCTTCTAAAAGTCTTTTAAGGTTGTCATAGATGGTCTCTGGTGTTGTTGTCATAATCGGCATGTCCTTTGAAAAACCGTTGTAGCCCGCAACCGCGCTTCCAAGGACCGCATTCCCTGTCGCCATTGCTTCTATTGCGAATAATGCATAACCAGGAAGGATGAGTTGGTCTATCGCGATGTGTGAATGAGCCAACCTCTTCCGAACTTCTACATTCGGCAAGTGCTGATAAAGCTCAAACTTAAACTGATACCCCTCCTCACGTAGCTTTTGTATTGCTCGAAGAACATATTTTGTACCCTTGATCTGGGGATTAGTTGGAGCATGAACGATCACAGGTTGATCCTCATCCGAAATATTAAATTGAACAGTATCAAGATCAATTGGTAGCCAAAGCATATGATGCTTACGGCTCATCGATTGCACGTGAATTGGCCTCGCAAAAATATGATCGGCGTATCTTTCAATGTTTGTAACAAGTCTACGTTTCATCTCAAGCATTGTCGCCGTATCACTTTGTAATTCACTTTCGACATATTTTAAGTGCTCATGCAATCCGGCGGTTCTCATGTCCTCTAGCAATTTTTCCTTAGACCTAATTTCACTACCGGTGACGATCACAACAATTTTCCTCCCAAGTCGATTCAAAAGATGCAAGTCTGCATAGGCAAAGTTCTTAACCCAATCTGATGCACTACGTTGAAGGTAAGAACAGAAGGTCTCGCTCCGGTTGAAAACAAAAACATCATGAAAGGGTATTTGCCTTAGGAATTCAGCTTGAAATCGCAGGAAACGTGAAAACTTGTTTTTCGGCAACTCAATATAGCGATCGTGCTCATGCTCTCGTTCATGAAAAGGTGAATTGATTTTACGCACCACATTCGTAACAGGGTATCCTAGTTCTCTCAAACCTCGAGAGAGGTAGAGAGTTATATGCCCAATCTCGCGTAGACCTATAAAGAAACGAGGGCGCATCTTGTTCACAAATTTAGGCTCTTTCTACTCTCAAGTAAAGTACTTATATATTGTGCTGGTTTGTATATGACCTTCCAAGGGTTTGATCGAATTCCAACAACCCTTATGAAAGCCAGTAAGAAAGATCTCTACCGATAAAGACGCTTAATTCCTGTATCTCTTGAAAAAATAGATGTAAAAGGCGTTTTCGTGTAGCTGTCCCCATTGGCGGTTTGCCCCGAGAAGCCACATTTAAAATTAAGTTAAAGGAGCCGGGGGTGAAGCCTTCATCCAATTGAAGAAAGCGGAGAATATCTCCAAATATTTTGGAGGGATTTTCAACCAAATCATCAAAAATACCAATCCACAATTTTTGTTGTTGAAAATGCTCGAGAAACGTCCTCAATTGGGGAAGATAGTGTCCCCGATCAATATAGGCAAATGGCCTCACTTCATCCCAGAATTCTGATTGCGGATTTGCTAGCCGTTCATCCTCTCGATCTAAGGCTTCCTCAAAAGTTAATGTTTCGAGTCCCTCGCTAACTGTGAACCAATAGCTTGAGTAAGCCCTATCTATCGGATTTCGTAATAACGCAATTAATTTCACATCCGGTAGGTGATCTTTTATCCGCGGAGCGACTATTGGAGCCCTGTATAAGTACGAGGTCGACTTTTCCCCAATAGCTTTCTGCCCTTTCCAAGCACTGAAATAACGTTCGGAGTATTTGCAAACTCCTTTTTCATACTCCATCGATTTTAAAAAGAAATGCGGTTCTGGTCTTTCCGGAATCGGCAGATAAACATCTGGGTGCTCTCGAAGCCAATTGTACAGCGTTGTCGTTCCCGAACGAGCAGCACCAATGATTAAAAAATTGGGCAGAATGAGATTCTCGGTCATATTCTCAAAGACTCATCATGACTACGTTAAACACACGCCAATGCATTCCACCAATGTTTTGCACTCTTGTTCTCATTTTCGTCTAGAAAGAAAACGTAGATGCCATATATAACTTGCAGTCGGGTATTAATTCCTGAATCTTGCCTGTCTTTAACTCACACCGAATTGGACAATCCTCCCTAATCGGATTGGATGGGAATTTGCTGCATCCCAGTACAAATTCGACAATTCTATTGAGAGGTAAGTATGGATCGCATATTGACCGCAACCAAATCAATATCGCTCTCGCTCATCTGGGGATACAAGGGAAGGGTGATGGTACGAACGAAAGCCTTATGAGAATTCGGCAAATCCCCGGAGTTATAGCCAAACTCCCGTTGATAGAAAGGCTGATCGTGAAGCGCATACGTGCCTAATGTCACTTCGATGTCCCTTTCCCTTAGATCCTCGATCGCCTGATCGCGGTCGATATCTTCTTCTAAAAGAACGACAAAGGATTGATAAATGTGCCCTTCCCAAGGGGGGTCAACCGGCAAACGAATGCCATCCATCTCCGCAAGGAGTTCGCGTAATTGGTATGCCAGCGTGCGCCTTCGTTCGATAATCCATGGAAGTTTATCCATTTGAGCGACGCCAATTGCGCCTTGAACATCACTCAAGCGATAATTAAAACCCGCCGCTTCATATCGGTACCAGTAATTATTTCGTACACCTCCGTGGTTCCTTAGCAGCTCGATACGCCTTGCCAAGCGATCATCGTTGGTAACGATCATCCCGCCTTCACCCGTCGTGATGACCTTGCGAGGGTGAAAACTAAAACAACCCATGGTGCTGAGGTTGCCGCAAAAACGATCGTAGTAGGTTGCTCCGATGGCCGTGGCAGCATCCTCAACAATGGGAATTCCATATTCTTGCGCTAATTTAATGATCGGATCCATGTCAGCCGAACAGCCAAACGCATGCACGGGCATGATCGCTTTGGTACGTTGGGTAATCTTCGACTTAAAATCTTCAACATCGACGGTGAAGGTTTCCAGATCGATATCAACGAGAACCGGCTTTGCACCTAACTGTACGACGACGTTCGCTGTTGCAGGAAAGGTGAAATCTGGAACCAGTACTTCGTCCCCTGGGCCAATGTCCAGAACAGTTAAAGCCAAGTGCATTGCCGTCGTGCATGAACTCATGGCGAACGCATATCTGCTACTGACTAGATCAGCAACTCGTCGCTCGAATTCGGCCACCTTCGGTCCTTGGGTGAGGAAGCCGCTGGATAGAACGTTGCGGATCTCTTCATATTCACGCTCGTCGAAATATGGAACCGTCAATCTCATGTTTCCACCTGCGAGAGATACCATTCGACCGTCTCTTTCAAATTCTCGTCTGTGAGAACTGAGGGATTTAAACCCACCAGATCCTGAGCCAAAGAGATATCACCACGATGCCGGCGCACATCCCCTGGACGAGGATCGGTATGGACGACAGGGTAATTCATAACACCCATCACGTTCAATAATTTCGCGACCAAATCGTTCACGGATGTTTCGTTCCCTGTTGCCACGTTGATGACTTTTCCCCTTGTCTGCTTCTCTTCGTAAATTCGAATAAATGCATCCGCGACATCTCGCACGAAGATGAAATCCCTTGTCTGCTCTCCGTCACCGAATATATTCACAGGCTCACCCTTGCGTACCTTCTGAATGACAATCGGGATAACCCCCGCGTAGGTGCCGGGATTCTGTCGTGGGCCGAACGTGTTGAAGGGTCGCACGACCAACGTATCAATTTCAAATGCTCGCCAATACGAAAAAACGATTTGATCGGCAGCAGCTTTGCTCCCAGCGTATGGTGTCCGTGGTCGTAGAGGGTGATCTTCGTCCATTGGTACATATTGGGCTGAGCCGTAGGCTTCAGAAGACGAGCAGTGGACAAGGGTTTCGATGCATCTCCACCGCGCCAATTCGCAAAACGTCGTCGCAATGCTGAGATTCGTCTCAATCGTCCACACCGGAAAATCCAATGAGGTCGGAAGTGGGATGGTTGCTAGATCGAACACGACCTCGGTTTTCTCTAAATCAACAAGCTGCCGCATCGCTGCCAGATTCGACGCATCTAAACGATACACTTTTAATCGGGGAAAGTCCTTTCGGGCTTGATTCAAGTTTTCTTCCCGCCCGAGGAAGAAATTGTCCACAACGACCAATCCCGCCGGACCTTCGCGGACCAGTCGATCCACAAGATGGCTGCCGATGAAGCCCGCCCCTCCGGTGACCAGGACATGTTTACCCTTAAGTTTCATTGCCCCTCATCTGTCTAGCTCTACAAGCAGCACGATTCACAATGGAAAATCGCAAGCACTGACCTATCCGCCAACAATCCTGAAAATGCCGTTCGCTCGTTTATAGCGATCCTTCCCGAAGAGATTTCGCCCGTCGATCACTACAGGTGATGACAACCATGAAATGAGATTTTCCAGGTCAATCTCCCCGTACTCATCATGCCTCACCATGACCACGGCTGCATTACATGCCTCAGCCATGTTTTGCAAATCTCCTTGGTACTTAGAAACGTATGGATCGTGAATCACAACTTCAATTCCTAATTCTTGTAAATACTGGCCCAACACTTCACTGGGGCTATTACGAGTATCATCTGAATTCTCTAAATAAGCATAACCCAAGAGTAGGACCTTGCTACCTGCGATATCGACACCTGCCTCCCGCAATGCTTCGACTATCAACTCCACCATGTGCTGCGGCATGCTGTCGTTCACAGCACGAGCTGCTGGTATCAAGCGCACTGGTATGTTTGATCCATGTGCCCCATGCGCCAGCAACCAGGGATCCTTGGGGATACAATGCCCTCCCACACCCGCACCTGGAAGAAGCACATTTCGCCCTGGCGACTTATTAACCAACTCACGAACTTTCCAAACATTCCCTCCCACGGCCTCGCAGATCAAAGCCAATTCATTGGCGAATGCAATGTTTATATCTCGATAGGCGTTCTCCGCTGTCTTCACCAGCTCGGCCGTGGTGCAATCTGTAGCATCCAAATCGGCGTCGACGATCGTCCTATAGAGGGAGATCATTACTTCGCTGGTCTCCGCTGTGTTTCCCCCGCATACTCGATGGACATTGCGTAAATTGCTCAGTAATTTCCCAGGCATCACACGTTCCGGACAATGACCCAAGAATAAACCATCATTGACTTGCCAACCAGTCTTCTCTTCGAGCAATGGTCGCACCAAGCCATCCATCGTNNGAACCAAGGCTGCACAATGAATCTTCGAGCGCCTCGTAGTGGGGCACATGATTCTCATCAATTGGGGTTTCCACCGCGATCAGGGTCACATCTGCTACTTGCAGGTCCTCATACGATATAGATGCTCGAAATCTCTCCTCAGCTACAACTTTCTTCAGCAGTTCGGCCAACCCTGGTTCACGCCCCTCTATCGGCGATTGACCCTCATTGATCAATTTCACACGATCGGTCTTTCGTTCTATCCCGATTACACGAAAACCTGTATCAGCGAACATGCATGCCACAGGCAAACCAACGTACCCCAAGCCAATCACGCCTAACACAACGTCCTTGCTCTCAATTTTGTCGCGTAATTCTTCGAGTGACATGGCTACGCTATTTCCGTTTTATAAGCACGAAATCTTGATCTGCTACAACCCACCTAATTCAATCGTGCGATGTTCCTCACCAGAGGTAACAACAGCGTGAGCTAGCTCAAGCACCTTAAGGCCGTCTGCGCCCGTTACGGGCACAGGAGATTCTCTCTGCACAGCAGCCAGGAACGTTTCAATCTCAGCACGCAATGGTTCCCGTTTGGCGACAACATGCCGGATCATTCGGCCCTCGCTCACACCTCGCAATACACGCAATGTCTCCCAATCTGCACCTTGCGCTCTGGCATTTTCAAAAAAGTATAAATCCTGGGTTAAGTAATCCACACGATACATACCCTTTTCACCGGTGACATATAGTTCCCGAATTTTGGTTGGCGTAAGCCAATTGATGGTCAATGTTCCAACCGAGCCGTCTGCCAACCGAATCAATCCAGCCAGCAAATCCTCGCGTGTGCTATGAACACGTCGTTCCGTCTCAGCATAGACCCGCACGATCTCCGATCCGGTCACGTAGCGCATCACGTCTAGATCATGTACCGCCAGGTCGATGACAACGCCCACATCCTTGATTCGATCCGGAAACGGTCCCTGCCGCCGAGCATCCAATTGAAACACACGACCCAGCTTGCCGACCGAGAGATGCTCCTTCAGTTCAATCACGGCTGGGTTAAAGCGTTCAATGTGGCCTACCATGAGCTTCACACCAGCCTTCTCCGCAGCGGCGATGATCTGCTCCCCCTCTTGCACGCTATAAGCCAGCGGCTTTTCGATCAATAGGTGAATGCCGCGCTCAATAACCTGAAGCGCCACCTCGAGGTGATCGACGGTAGGCACGGCAACCGTCACAGCTCGCGGTTTAACCTCATCCAGCATCTTGGCGTAATCTGCGAAAGCCTTTCCACCATAGCGCTCGCAGACCGTACGCGCAGCCACTAGATCAGCGTCGGCAACGCCAACCAACTCGGCTTCCGAGAGATCGGCATACACGCGTGCGTGGTTGCGCCCCATGGCTCCCACGCCGATCACGCCCACTCGAAGGGTCATAACTTGTTTACCTCTCGGACAATGAGCTCGAGATCAGCTTGCGAAAGCTGAGGATGGACTGGCAAGGATAAAACCTCCTCAGCTATGCGTTCGGTAACGGGTAGAGACACATCGCCCACAATTATGCGGATGTATTCCTGTTGATGGGCTGGGACCGGGTAGTACACACCCGTGCCGATCCCGGCCTCATTTAATTGCTTTACGGCTGCCTCCCTATCGCGATTCCCATCCAGACGTACTGTGAACTGGTGCCACACAGGATCGACGTTCGGTCGGACGACAGGCGTGACAACCGATTTGAGCATCTCCTGAAGATACGCCGCGTTCTCCCGGCGCTTCGTCGTCATCTCCTCCAGACGTTCTATTTGTGCCACCGCAATCGCGGCGTGGAGGTCTGTCATGCGGAAATTATAACCAAGCATCTCATGATAATAACGCCGTTTCATGCCATGGTTGCGCACAAGTCGACAGTACTCCGCGATCTCATCATCGTCCGTCGTGATCATGCCCCCCTCGCCAGACATGATGTTTTTGGTTGCATACAGGCTGAACACCCCGGTGCCGAAACTTCCAACGGGCTTGCCATCGTATTTCGCGCCGACGGCTTGCGCGGCGTCCTCGATGATGGTTAGATTATGCTGCCTCGCGACTTCCATGATAGCAGCAATGTCACACGGCTGGCCATAGAGATGGACCGGCATAATGGCCTTGGTACGATCCGTTATCGCATCTGTAATCAACGCCGGGTCCATATTGAACGTGTCTTCTTCGATGTCTACGAAAATCGGCTCTGCCCCGACATAGAGAATACTGTTGACCGAAGCAATGAAGGTAAAAGATACCGTGATCACTTCATCCCCTGGTCCGATACCATGCGCCATGAGTGCCAGGTGCAATGCGGTCGTGCCGGAGGAGGTGGCCACAGCGTGCTTCGTCCCACAAACCTGCGCAAATCTCGTTTCGAGATCGGCGACCCGCGATCCTTGCGCCAACATTCCCGAATCGAGCACCTCGAGAACCGCATTTTTCTCAGCGTCTGTTATGAAAGGCTTAGAGATTGGTATCACGATGATCCACCTTGATCAAGACCCAAGTAGCGTGTAATCCCTGAGGGCACAGACAATTCTTGTTCACAGTGTGGACACCGATAGAGGTCATCTTCATCTCGCCGTTCGACGTGAGCAAGGCGGCGGCCACATTTACAAACGAATCCAACAAGGACCGCCGGGTTTCCATACACCAATCCATGATCGGGTACGTCCTTGGTGACAACTGCGCCGCTGCCTACCACTGACCAACTCCCGATATTCACACCCGGTAACACGATCGCGCCTCCGCCGATCCCTGCGCCGTTCCCTATGTGGGATGGGAGCACATCCCAATCCACATCCGTTTTCAGCGATCCGTCTTCGTTGACAGCTCGAGGGTATTTATCATTAAGACACATGACGCCAGGCCCGAGGAATACACCTTCCCCAAGACTGACACCATGATAGACGTAGACGCCGTTTTGTAACTTGCAGCGATCTCCGATCTGAACGTCGAAGTCGATATAAACATCCTTGCCGAGGATGCAATGCTGCCCAATTATGGCGCCTTCACGAACCTGGGCATGGTGCCAGATTTTCGTGCCCTCACCGATGGAAGCTCTGGGGGAGACCTCAGCCGTTGGATGGATCATCACGTCTCCTTCTTCAAAGCCGGGCAAATGAACAGGCGCGAGCTAGTTCCCATATCGCCTACCATAACCCACGAATTCTGAGGGGGACAATGAATCATACCATGTATCTGAAGTCATTACTTCTCCAGGAGTATCCGCATATCCCTCATGATGTTGAGTGAGGGTCCCAGTGAAACTAAATATTAGTGTGTTTTGCTTTTGTCTTCACTTGCTCTCTCGTACAAAGACGCACGGCGATCCTCGCATTAAAAGGCCTAGCGTTGTTTCTGAATTTTTGTTGCTTCGAAGCAATTGGCTTGATGGCTGGAATCAAAACTCGGACAGACCAAAAACAAGCCTGTCTTAATATTGCGTAAAACCATGCTTGGTGGAAGAAGTGTCCTGGAAATCTGGTCGGTGACGAACTGCCGCGGAGATCACTTAATTCGGTGCGGTTTGATGGATTTACGAAGTGCAGCGAGCTCATATGAATTCAAGAAAGAAACGTTTAGTCCTAACCCTCTGGCGAGCTCTCCTCCGATAGGATAAAGCCTTTTTTCTGGAGGTATTTCATGATCCATCTGGCGTTTTCCTCCGGTAGATTTTCAACCGTATCCAATCGAATCTCCGGATGCCTTAACGTCTCGCAAGGACCATCTAAGCCCGTGAATCCAGTAATCTCGCCCTGCCGCGCTTTCGCAAAAAAATCCTGGGCGTCAGCCTGTTCGCACACCTCCAACGGCGTGTTCACGAAGTTCTCCGCATAATGGTCTTTCCCCACCATGTTGCGAATGAGATCCCGATATTTAATCAGGTCGTGGCTTTCGTCGAGAATGAGATCGCGCGGAATATTGGTATCTTAATACGAGTATTGCACTACCCACAGATACATCTTCACTCATTCTTCGAGACGATTTCCGTAAATCTATTTCGAGGCTTCTTGATCAGGAACATGTTCCGATATTCGATTGCCAACACGCACTCAATTGCTTTTCCCACGAGGGCGTTTCGATTCCAAACACCGCCTGAATTCTATTCGTCGAAAATACAGAAAACACAGGACGGCGAGCTGGCGTTGGGTAGTCTGTGGTTGGGATAGGAATAACTTCACGAGCGACATGTTCCGAGCGCTTCGGGTCAGAGGCCAAGATAGCCTTCGCAAATTCGAACCAACTTGCCTTCCCTGCAGAGGAGTAGTTATAAATTCCTTCTATCTCTCCCATATGATCCACAATGCTTCTATCTTCAGCAGTCATATCTGAGAGAATACCTGACGTCGCTTGTGCGATAGCCCTGCACCAAGTTGGACACCCGATCTGGTCGTCAACGATTTTCAGAACCTCGCGCTCACGTGCCAGACGCAGAAGAGTCAGGAAAAAGTTATTTCCACGCGTTCCATAAACCCAGCTGGTGCGGATGATGATGTGCGCACATCCTGATTCCTGAATGGACCGATCCCCCGCCAGCTTGGTCTCCCCGTAGACATTGATCGGGTTGGGCTCGTCCTCTTCCGAGTACGGCTCGCGCTTCGTGCCGTCGAAAACGTAATCAGTCGAATAATGGACCAAGCCAGCGTTCAACTTCTTGGCGGCTTCGGCCAAAACCCCTGGCGCCTCGCCATTAACTGTCATCGCAATTTCCGGCTCGGATTCCGCCTTATCCACCAACGTATAGGCGGCCGCATTTATAATTAGATCAGGTTTCGCCTCCAGCGTGAACCTTTGCAACCCCTTAAGATCCAAGAAATCGACTTCCTTGCGACCCAGGGCGATCACCTCACCCAATGGCGCTAGGGAATGTTGTAGTTCCCACCCCACCTGACCATTCTTGCCAAACAATACAACACGCACAATTGCTTCACTCGATTTTCTGATCTGCAAGCTTCAATAGATATTCGCCGTACGTATTTTGAGCAACGTCCTTGGCTAATGCTCGAAGCTCCTCTGTGTTGATATACCCCATGCGATAGGCGATTTCCTCCGGGCAGGAAATCATCATTCCCTGGCGCTCTTCGAGCGTTTGGACGAAATTGGATGCCTGCAAGAGTGAGGCGTGCGTTCCTGCGTCCAACCAGGCTACCCCACGCCCCATGATTTCTACACGAAGTTCACCTCGCTCCAAGTACATCATGCTGAGATCCGAGATCTCCAGCTCCCCTCGCGCGGAAGGTTTCAGCTTTGATGCGAAGTCCGCGACGCGTCCATCGTAAAAATAGATCCCCGGAATTGCATATTTCGAACGCGGCTCCGCCGGTTTCTCTTCAATGCTGATCGCGAAACCTCGTTCGTCAAACTCCACGACACCATAGCGTTGCGGGTCACGCACCTCGTAGGCGAAGATCACCGCCCCCCGCTCCAACACCGCCGCACCCTGGAGCTGCTTCGGCAGGTCGTGGCCGAAGAAGATGTTGTCACCCAAAATCATACAAACCGGCTCACCGTTGATGAACTCACGCCCGATAAGGAAAGCATCCGCCAGGCCACGCGGCTCAGCCTGTTCGGCGTAGCTCAATTGCAGACCCCATTGCTTACCACTCCCTAATAAACGCTCGAATAAATCGAGTTGATCTGGCATCGTGATCACCAAAATCTCCCGGATACCAGCCAACATCAACATGGAAAGAGGGTAATAAATCATGGGCTTGTCGTACACAGGCAGAAGCTGCTTGCTCATGCTGATCGTCAGCGGATACAGCCGTGTCCCGCGTCCGCCGGCTAGGATGATACCTTTCATGTCGCTTCCCCTCGCCGCTCATAGTTGAGCTCCAGCCAGATCTGGTAATCTTTCTCCTTGCGGATAGCGTCAATCCAATCCATGTTCTCCAAATACCAGGTAACTGTCTTCCGTAACCCGCTCTCGATGCTCTCCTTAGGTCGCCATCCAAGCTCCCGCTGGATTTTGTCAATCCCCATGGCATATCGGCGATCGTGACCCGGCCGATCGGCGACGAACGAAATGAGCGTCTCGTGCGGAATATGAGGTGAATCCGAGGCTTGCTCGTCGAGAATGGCACACAATTGTTTGACGATCTCTAGGTTGGTCGGTTGGTTATCACCACCGATGTTGTACGTTTCTCCTAGGCGGCCAGTCTTTAAAACCGACAAGAGCGCCTCACAGTGATCCTCGATGTAGAGCCAGTCACGAATCTGAAGTCCATCCCCATAGAGGGGCAGAGGTTTTCCATCTAATGCGTTAAGGATCACTAATGGCATGAGTTTCTCGGGAAATTGATATGGACCGTAATTATTGGAGCAATTGGTGATGGTCACCGGCAAATCGTAGGTGTGGGCGTGTGCACGGACCAAAAAGTCACTCGCAGCTTTCGAAGCCGCATAAGGAGAATTGGGCGCGTAGGGAGTTTCTTCGGAGAAAGGTGGATCGGTCGGTCCAAGAGAACCATAGACCTCGTCGGTGGAAATGTGATGAAAGCGCACTCCCTCCACAGAAACGTCCTCCTCATCCAGCCAGACACGATGCGCCGCTTCCAATAAGGAGAAGGTTCCAACGATATTTGTTTGTATGAAAGGATCAGGTCCGAGGATAGAACGGTCGACGTGCGACTCCGCCGCGAAGTGAACGACCGTATCGATGTGATGATCGCGCATCAGTTCTTCGACCAGCGACTGGTCACAAATATCACCCTGTATAAAAGAATGCCGCGTAGGATCGGGGATGTCCTTTAGATTCTGCTGACTTCCAGCATAGGTCAGCTTGTCCAAGTTGACGATCTTGACTTCGGGTTCGGCCTGCAGCAAGTAGCGAACGAAGTTCGAACCTATAAATCCTGCACCCCCCGTTATAAGGACACTTTCCATGCTTCCTCCCATCCAATTCGTATTTTCAAGTAGGTCTCACCAAAACGAATATAATTTAATCGTACAACTCCGCACTCACCAAGAGCGTACCCTGCGCATCTTTCTCGGAAAGAACCGGTTGGTTGCCACCAATCAAAGGCCACTCAATCCCAATCTGTGGATCGTTCCACAAAAGCGTCCGCTCCCATTCGGGTGCATAGAAATCGGTCGCCTTGTAAAGGATTTCAGCCCACTCCGAGAGTGTATAAAAACCGTGCGCGAACCCAGGAGGGAGCCACAATTGCTCTTTCGTCTCCGCAGACAGAGTAACGCCAATCCACTTGCCGAAGGTCGGAGAAGTTTTTCGGAGATCGACGGCCACGTCGAATACTTCTCCTACGATAGCCCACACGAGCTTTCCTTGAGGGTGCTTGATCTGATAATGCAAGCCCCGGAGGACACCACGCTTCGAGCCGGAGTGGT
>JABAOF010003066.1_pt1 | contig 29375 bp, 26 predicted proteins | sample 7062171 | NCBI WGS metagenome assembly JABAOF01 (sample SAMN14538628, study PRJNA623070) | marine sediment metagenome | biome: marine biome [ENVO:00000428]; feature: marine pelagic biome [ENVO:01000023]; material: deep marine sediment [ENVO:00002113] | place: India: Gulf of Khambhat ...
TATACAAGGGGCTTGATTTATCAAGCCCTTCCCCCGAACAATTCACCCGCTGGGTTTGATAAATCAAACCCCTACGATCGAATTCATCTCGATAAAATGGATTATTTTGTTATTTTCACAGCAGGCTTCTTCCCTTCTTCGTGTCCTTCGTGCCTTCGTGGTTTATATCCTCGCCGTCAGGCGTTAAAAATTCGTCCGCAGGACGCCTTATTCTCTTTAAAAAGCATGGAAACACGATAATGCAACGGGGAAATACGATAATGTAAGAGGGAAATATGATAATGTAACGGTCCTTTATTATAATGTAATAGGGAAATACAATAATGTAACGGTCCTTTATTATAATGTAACGGGGAAATACGATAATGCAATGGTCCTTTATTATAATGCAATAGGGAAATACAATAATGTAACGTTACATTATCGCATTTCCCCGTTACTCTATTTCATTTCACCGTTACATTATTGTATTTCCCCGTTACTTTATTCCATTTCCCTGTTACTTTATGGTAATTCCCCGTTACATTACTCCATTTCCCTGTTACATAATGGCATTTCCCCGTTACATTATTCCATTTCCCCGTTGCATTGTCGCATTTCCCCGCTCTTTGGAGTGAAAGAGAAGAATTTTTACCCTCTATGAGAATTGAAAAGAAGGAGACAGGCAAGTTAATCATTTCTCAACTTTTTTAAAATTAAAAATGCCGATCAAAGTTGGCAGTTGGTGAATTAAAACAATTAAAATCATTGAAAGATAAGCCCATTTCTTATAAAATATAACATCTAATAAAATGTTTTGTGTAACGTTGGGTCTTTGTGCCCTGGCGGCTATTATTAAAAATGAAAAAGAAATCGACGTCTTTAGCGTACCTGGAAGGCTGGCTTTCCATTTTCATTAATATCCTGCTTTTCGGGATTAAATATTGGGCCGGTATTGTCACCAAATCCGTGGCCATTATCGCAGACGCCTGGCATACACTATCCGACAGTTTGAGTTCTATTGTCGTGTTGATTGGAGTGAGAACCACTACAAAACCAGCGGATAGAAAACATCCCTTTGGACACGGCAGAGCAGAACTGGTTGCCTCTGTCATTATCGGGGTGATTCTTGGGGTCGTTGCCTTTAATTTCCTGGTGGAATCCATATCAAGACTGTCAAAACACCAATCTGCTTCCTTCGGGACACTGGCTGTCGTGGTTGTTGCTGTTTCAGTTTTGCTGAAGGAAGGCATTGCCCAATTTTCGTTTTGGGCAGCCAGGAAAACGAAATCGCTGGTACTAAAAGCCGATGGCTGGCACCACCGCAGCGATGCCATTACTTCTCTTTTAATCCTTATAGGAATATTTTTGGGAAAATATTTCTGGTGGATTGACGGGGTCCTGGGTATCATTGTTGCCTTTTTTATATTGTACGCCGCGTACGGTATCTTAAAAGATGCCACCAATCCTCTTTTGGGGGAAAGACCGGATGAAGAACTGGTGACCCGGGTAAAAGAAATCTCAGAGCGTTTTGCTCCCAGTACCATAGAGGCCCATCACCTTCATCTTCACCGCTACGGGGAACACCGGGAATTGACATTTCATATCTATCTTGATGGAGCAATGAGTTTGGATGATGCCCATACCATTGCTACTTCCATTGAAAATGCCATCCGTGAAGAACTGGAAATAGAAGCAACCATCCATGTGGATCCCCTGGAAGAAAACTGAAATGCAGTATAAAACGGTAAATAAAAACGTGCAGTTAGTAAGACGATTGCTTACAGCGATAATTGTTTTGCTGGTTCTCTTCTTCTCCACTGACTTCAGTAAGAAAAAGATACCCAAAAAGAAACAAATTATACTCATTAGCATTGACACGTTAAGAGGCGATCATTTAAGCTCTTATGGGTATTCACGGGACACTTCCCCCCGTTTATCCCAATTAGTCGAAGATTCCGTTTACTACATCAATGCCTACGCCAATAGTTCCTGGACCATGCCCAGCCATATGTCCCTGTTAACAGGGACACTCCCCTCCAGACATGGTGTAAACAGTTTTTGGGGAACTCTTCCTCATGAAAGATACCCAAAACTCAATAGTTCGCTAAAAAACATTGCTGAAATCTTAAAGGCCCGTCACATCGATACCATAAAATTTGCCCTACTGCCGGATGAATTGGGCTTTGGTAAAGGTTTTGTAAAGAATTACCAGTACGATCCCTTTTTTATGGATAATGGATTTAATAATGTCTTGCAGGAACTTGAAAATTATAAAAAAAAGGACTTTTTTCTTTTTATTCACACATGGATGGTGCACGCCCCTTATTCCAATTGTTATTTCCTGGAAAAAGAAAAAATCAGCGAAGAAAAAAAGAATTATATCAATAATTTTAGAAAATTGTCTCCAGTAAAGGAAAACCTGGCTGAAGACTTTCAAAGGTTCTTGCAAGAAAATCATTTGTTTAATCCGGATGATTGTGTGACGTTATATGACAGCGGTATTCATTATGTTGATCGATATATTGGAAAGATTATCGATAAAACCAGGCAGCTGGGCATTTATGAGGAATTGATGTTAATTGTTGTCAGTGACCACGGCGAACACTTTGATGAACATTATCCCAATAATTTTTACAGCTATCATGGGAAAGATTTTTTTGAAGAATTTATAAAAGTTCCTTTAATCATAAAATACCCTTTTAAATTCAATTCAGGAAAAGTAAATCATCTTGTTTCGCTTGTGGATGTTTTTCCCACAATTTTGGATTTCTATGAATTTGAAATCCCGGGTTTTGTCCAGGGGGATTCCCTGCTGAAACCTTATCCCCGGAGAGATCGAAAATATATTATTTCCGAAGCGATATCCGAAGGCAGCATTGAAAAGAAGATGATACGGATAGGGGATTTGAAATATATAATCACGATGATGGCCCCCTCGAAATCTGAAAGAGTAAATTGGAATTTAATTACCCGGAGAAGACTTTTTGATCTTAAAAATGACCCATTAGAACAAAGAGATTTGTACCCGGATTTAAAATTTAGAAGAATTTGTATCGAGTTTGAAAAAAAACTTACCCGGATAATAAAAAATTCTGCAAAATCGAATGTCCAACGGCAAAAAACCACCATCAGTAAAGAAACGATAAAACAGTTAAAAACATTAGGTTACTATTAAAATTACTGGAAAAGGGTGATAGTCCAAAGATATTTATAACCATTTGCTAAAAAAAATATTTTTGTTAGGCTAGACTACTTTATTTTTTTTTCATTTTTTGGCATAATATAGGGCACTAAAAATTGATTTAGGAGATTTAGCTCTTGTGAAGGAGGAAGAAATGTTGTTTAACGATTTTGATCCGCAAGAAGATAAAATGTTCCAGGTGATGGACAACCAGGGGAATATCATCAATCCCCAATGGAAGCCGGATATAACGGATGAGTTTGTGTTAGAATCTTATAAATTCATGCATTTTGCGCGGTTAGCCGACCTGATGGCAGTTTCTTTCCAGCGGCAGGGGAGAATGTATACATACCCTCCCAACCTGGGTCAGGAAGCGATTTCCTGCGCCGTGGGCAAGCAAATGCGTGAGCAAGACTGGCTGGTGCCAGCGTTTAGAGAAATGGGGGCATCCCTGCTCAAGGGTGCAAAACTGAGTGACATCTACCTGTACTGGGGCGGGTACGAAGACGGTTCCAGGTTCTCTGGCGCTCCCAATTTTCTACCTTTTTCAGTACCCATTGCCTCCCAATTAGCCCACGCCGTGGGCATCGGCTATGCCCTTAACTATCGAAAAGAAGACGGTGTGGTGTTTGCTTTTGTAGGAGATGGCGGGACGTCTCATGGAGATTTTCATGAGGCCCTGAATTTTGGCGGTGTGTGGAAAGCGCCTGTGTTGTTTATCGTGCAAAACAACCAGTACGCTATTTCCGTACCGGTGAGCAAACAAACCGCTTCTAAAAACCTGGCAATCAAGGCCGCTGCCTATGGAATCCCTGGCATTAAAGTAGATGGTAATGATTTCTTCGCCATGTACAGGGCCGCTCAAGAAGCGATCCAGCATGCCAAAGCCGGTAAGGGACCGGTGCTGATCGAAGCAGTGACTTTTCGCAGAGGCGCTCATACCACTTCGGATGACCCGACTCTTTATCGCACCACAGCGGAAGAAAAAAAATGGGAAGAAAAAGACCCACTTAAACGACTGAAAGGTTACCTGGTGTCTCAAGGGGTATGGAAAGAAGCCGACGATGAACCACTGCTGGAACAATACAAAAAGGAAGTAGAGAAAGAATTTGCCCTCTATGAAAGCCATCCCCCTTATCCTGTGGAAGATGTGTTTAAATATCAATTTAAGGATATGCCGGAGGATTTGAAGCAGCAGCAGGTGGCATATGAGAAATTCCTCCAATGGAAAGAAAAGGAGTCGCAAAAATGAAATTAAAAGTAATGAATATGGTTGAAGCGATTAATAATGCCCTTGATATAAAATTGGCAGACGATCCTGATGTAGTGGTCTATGGTGAAGATGTGGGAGTGGAAGGCGGTGTGTTCCGGGTAACCTCCGGGCTGCAGAAGAAGTACGGCGAGGCACGGGTGTTTGATTCGCCGCTGGCAGAATCAGCCATTGTCGGTACTGCGGTGGGAATGGCCGCGGCAGGGCTGCGGCCGGTGGTAGAAATCCAATTTTCCGGTTTTGTGTATCCTGGTCTTAACCAGGTGATTTCTCATGCCACCCGGATGCGGTACCGTTCCCGGGGCAAGTACGGCTCACCCCTGGTGGTGCGCATGCCTTACGGTGGAAACATTAAAGCATTGGAACATCATTCCGAAAGTATGGAAGCCATGTTCGGACATATACAGGGCTTAAAAGTGGTGATCCCTGCTACTCCCTACGATGCCAAAGGGCTGCTGATTTCTTGTATCGAAAGTGATGATCCCTTTTTTTTCATGGAACCCAAACGGATTTACCGGGCCATCAAACAGGAGGTACCGGAAGAGAAATACGCCATCCCTATTGGCAAGGCCAACGTATTGGCAGAAGGTACGGATATCACGGTGGTTTCTTACGGTGCCATGATCCGGGAGGTGCAGCGGGCCATGATTAAAACCAAAGAACAGGGAATCTCTGTGGAATTGATTGACTTGCGTACTATCTATCCCATAGACAGGGAAGCCATTGCGCGGTCTGTTAAGAAAACCGGGCGTATCCTCCTGGTGAATGAAGGTCCCACTAGTTTTGGTGTGGGTGCTGAAATCATGGCCATTGCCAATGAAGAAGCGTTTTTAAGCCTGGAAGCACCACCGTCGCGGTTGTCCGGGTACGATACGGTCCCGCCGCTGCCTAAAGGAGAGCATCACTATTTTCACGGTCCGGATCGCATCTTCTACGAAATCAAAAAAGTAGTGGAGTATTAATAGGAGATAACAATGAGATATATATTTAAATTTCCTGATATAGGGGAAGGAATTACCGAGGGTAAGATTCTCCAATGGTATGTAAAAAAAGGACAGGAGGTGAAATCCGGCGATCCGTTGGTAAAAATGGAAACCGACAAAGTGGTCACGGATATTCCGTCGCCCAGGGATGGTGTGATTGTAAGTTTATTCGGAAAGGAAGGAGAAGTCGTCAATGTGGATGCGCCCCTGGTGGAACTGGAAATTGAAGGAGTATCGCCTGAAGAAGCGCAGGCAATAGCCAAAGAGAGACCCAAACCCCTGGAAGAGAAACCTATCGATGAAAAAGGATTTGGTGTAGTCGGAACCATTGAAGTGGCGGGTGATTCGGCGTTTCTTCCCTCAGGTACAGAGGGGCTGCCCCCAAAAGAGGAACCGGAAGAAGAAAAACCTCGTAAGAAAGCGTTGGCAACACCGATGGCGCGAGCCATGGCCAAAGATATGGGTGTAGATATTAATAATGTGCCGGGCACGGGTCCGGCTGGCCGGGTAATGAAAAAGGATATCCAGGCCTATTACGAGAAATTACAAACCGGGAAAGCAGTACCGGTAATGGTCCCTGCTGAACCTGCGGCGGAGCGGGTCGTGTATGAACCCCTGTCCCAGATCAGGAAGACTATTGCCCGCAACATGATCCTGTCCAAACAGAACGCGGCCCATATGACAGTGATGGAAGAAGTGGAGGTGTCGGAACTGGTGAAACTGCGTGAAACCCATAAGGCTTCCTATGAACAAAAGGGCCTGAAATTGTCCTACCTGCCCTTCATCTTGAAAGCTGTGGTGTACAGTCTGAAAGAATTTCCCATTCTCAATTCCCAGATGGACCTTGAGAATGGCCGCATGATCTTTAAAAATTATTACAACATCGGTATTGCGGTGGATACGGAAGATGGCCTGGTGGTCCCGGTGATTCGTGATGTGGATAAGCTGCCTATTTCAGAGTTGACTGCTCACATCATGGACATGGCACAAAAGGCCAGGGATCGGAAGTTAACCTTAGAGGATTTCAAGGATGGTACGTTTACGGTCACCAATTACGGTTCTATTGGTGGTACGTTTGGTGTGCCGGTGATCAATTACCCCCAGGCTGCGATCCTGGGTGTGGGGCGAATCATGAAGACGCCGGTGGTGAAAAACGATGAGATTGTGGTGGGTCAGGTGCTGCCGTTGTCCATGTCGGTGGACCACCGCATCGTGGATGGTGCGGAAGCAGCACGTTTTATAAAAAAGGTAATGGGTTATTTAGAAGAGCCAGCTTCATTGCTATTGGCTTAGGTGAGTTAGGTGAGTTAGGTGAGTCCCCTCACTCACCTCACTCAACTAAATAACATGGAGGATATACGATGGACTATGATCTGGTTATAATAGGTGCCGGTCCTGGTGGCTATGTGGCTGCTATCCGGGCTGGTCAGACAGGGTTAAAAACTGCTGTTATTGAAAAAACCAAAGTAGGGGGAATGTGCCTTAACTGGGGCTGCATTCCCACAAAAGCACTGTTGGAAAGTGCTAAACGGCTGCAAGCGGTCAAAGATGCCGCAACATTCGGTGTGGATGGCATTGAGAAGAAACAATTAAGCTTTAATTGGGAAAAGGCAGTAAACCGAGTGGATCGGATTGTTAAGCGCCTGACCAAAGGTGTAGAATTTCTCCTGAAGAAAAACGGTGTCAAGTTGATTACCGGTAAGGCTGCCATAAATGCCGATAAAAGTGTCAGCGTGGAGAATATGCTTTTATCCACCAAAAACATTATTATTGGTACAGGCTCCAAGCCGACAAAATTGGCTGCCTCCATTCCTGCTGATGTGTTGGTGGAAGTGGAGGGTTTATTGAATCTGAAGGAATTACCCGGGAACGTGGTGGTCCTGGGGAATGGCCCCCATGCAGTGGAATTGGCGCAATTTTTTAAACTGGTGGATAGTAAGGTTATGCTGGTTTCACAAGAAGAAACTCTTATCCCGGATGCGGATCCTTTTATCTCAGCTTACGCAGAAAAAATGCTAAAAAAATCCAAAGTGGATGTATTGATGTCTGCTGCCATCAAGCGATATGAAAATGGCGAACTACTCCTGGAGGTAGAAAGTGGCGAAACCGAAGCCAAAGTTGAAAAAACCGTAAAAAAGGTTGCCTGTGATAAATTGATCAATGCGTCTGTGCGAACGGCTGTGGTACCTGAATCTGCGGTTTCCCTGGAAATGGAAAACGGTTTTTTACGTGTGGACGATTACTTGAGGACTTCAGAAGCTGATATTTACGCTGTAGGGGATGTGAACGGCAGGAGTATTTTTGCCCATGCGGCTTCGGCCCAGGGGCTTTACGTGGTGAACCGTATCAATGGTATTCACCAGGATTCGCTGTTTGATGTAAACAGGTTTCCCATCAATATTTATACGTACCCTGAGATCGCCCAGGTGGGGTTGACTGAAACCCAGGTTAGCGAATTGAATACCGGCTATAAAGTCAGTGAATTTCCCTTGAGTGCCAATGGCAAGGCCCTTACCGAAGGTGCCACCGAAGGTCTGGTGCGGATGCTGTCGGATAGAAAATACGGTGAGGTATTGGGAGTACAGATCATTGCTCCCCATGCCACGGATATGATTGCAGAGGCCTCGTTAATTATGCAAATGGAAGGAACGGTTCACGATGTGGCCCAAACTGTTCATGCGCATCCCACGATTTCAGAAGTTTTTATGGAAGCAGGCTTTGACGCATTCGATCAGGCGATACATAAGTAAGAAGTAAGAAGTAGGAAGTAGGCAGTAGACAATGAAATGGATATAAAACCATATGATCTGCCGGATGCGGGATTGTTGGCAGATAATGCCTCTTCTTACCGGTGTCTGGTATGGGAACCGGGATTCCTTTGTATTGTGTTGGGGCAGAGTAATGGGTTGGAGGAATCGGTACATATAGAAAATGCAGAGTCCGATGGGGTCCCGGTTTACAAACGGCCCAGCGGGGGCGAGGCCGTTGTGCTTTCCCCTAAAACGCTGGTGATATCGATCCTGAAGCAAGGGGATTGGTTCAAATCACCCACCCTTTATTTCAAAAACTACAGCGAGAAAATCATCCGGGCGCTGCACACATTAGGTGTCCGGGACTTGAAAGTGGATGGCATCTCTGATATTTGCATTGGCAATAAAAAAATTCTTGGTTCTTCTATTTACAGGAACAAAGACCGGGTATTGTACCATGCGGTATTAAACCGGGCAGAGTCTGCTGATACGATTGAGCGCTACCTGAAACACCCGGTGCGGGAACCGGAGTATCGAAACGGCCGCAAGCACAGGGATTTTGTTACGTCTCTTGTTGAGGAAGGGCATTGGTTAACCTCTGGAGAAATTCGCAAGGTGCTTTTGAGCCAATTCATTAACAATTAACAATTAGAAAGGTGCCCTGCGGGCAAATTTAGAAGGTAATTCCAATAATTTTTCACTGTGCTTTGCGTCAGATAGACATTTTACCCCCGCAAAACTTTTTATTAAAAAAAATCTAGAGCCCCAATTATTTTACTGTAACTTCTCCAGGGCTTCGCTTAATTTCTGGAGCTGGTAGGGCTTGGGCAGAACCCCTTGAAAGCCAAAGTCGCGATAGTTTGCCATGACAGGGTCATTGGAATATCCACTGGAAACAATTGCTTTTACGTTTGGGTCGATCTCCCGGAGTTCCCTGATACATTCCTTACCCCCCATGCCGTTGGGTACCACCAGGTCCAATATAACAGCATGAAAAAGCTCTCCCACTTCTATTGCCTCCCGGTACAAGCGGATAGCTTCTTCACCGGTTTCTGCAAATTCGATATCATAATTAAGGGTTTGCAGTAAATCACCGGCAACATCCCGGATAAACTCTTCATCATCCATCACCAACACTTTTCCCTTTATAGCAGCAGACGGTTCAATGCTGAGGGTACGGGTGCGACTGGTGCCGGGTTTGATCTTTGGCTTTCTATCCACTGTCTTCGAAACAGAAGCAGGCAGCAAAAAGGTAACAAGACTTCCTTTGCCTTCTGTGGATTTGAACCGAATCCAACCGCCGTGCCTGAGGACAATGGAATATGCAGTCGTTAGCCCCATGCCCTCCGCATCCTCCCTGGTGGAAAAATAGGGTGAAAAAACCTTTGACTGATATTCTTGAGCAATTCCTGTGCCTTGATCCATAATTGAAATTTTAACGTAACTTCCTGGTTTAATACTGATAAATTTGAAATCAGGTATTTCAATATTTTCCCCTTTGATTTCAATTTCACCGCCGTTGGGCATGGCTTCAACGGCATTTTTCAATATATTCTTCAAGGCAATGCCTACCTGGTCCGGGTCGAAGAGGGCGAGATATAAATCATTGGCAATACTCCATTTGGTATTGATATGAGAATATTTTAGAACTGCCTTGGCTGCTAATTCCAGGGTGTTTACAATGGAGCCTTTCTCTTTCCTGGGTTCGCCGCCTTTTGAGAAGGTAAGCAATCGGGCGGATATTTCCTTTACACGCAAACCAGCCTGTTCCACTTTATTCAACCTGTTTAAAAGCTTTTTGTCTCCTTTCGCGGCTTTTTGGGCCAGCGAGATATACCCCAGGGTCGAGGTTAAAATATTGTTATACTGATGGGCGATCCCTGCAGCCAGCACACCCAATGCTTCGAGATTCTGTACCCGTATTGCCTCTTCTTCCATTTCTTTTTTTTCCGTGACATCCCGAATCACCCAGACCGTGCCCATCACTTCCTCATCCTTAAAAATAGGAGCACAGGAGTATTCAATGGGGATTTCACTGCCATTGCCCTCCCTGGCTGCCAGTACCCAATCCTCGGTGTCAGTGCTATTGATGCATTCGCCTTTTTTGATTACTTTTTGCCCCAGGTCAATCATTGCCTCGGGGGTGGTTTTATTATTTAATTTTAAAACGTCGGCCAGGGGCTTTCCCACCGCTTCCTCCTGTCCCCACCCGGTCATCTGACCGGCCACCCAGTTGATTATACGGACAATCCCTTTTTTATCGGCTGCAATCACACCATCGGCAAGGGAACGCAGCGTCACATCCAGCCATTCTTTTTCTTCTAAAAATGCCTTTAATAATTTCTTTCTCCAGGGGGGAATGTCCCGAAGAGAGATCAACCAGGTCGGTCTCCCCTTCCAGTCGATTTCCACTGCCCGTATTTCTACAGTTACATTTATAGGGCCCCCTGTTTCCCGGGGTGTTTCTATCTCCACTTCTGTAGGTTCATCCACTTTAATAGGAAAACTGAATTGAAGGGGTTTCCCCAGGAGTTCATCGCAGGATTGACCCAACAGGTTCTCTGCCGCCGGATTCATAAACCGCACGATTCGATGTCCACCCGTGTCCGCATCAACAATGAGAACACCATCCGGATCGTTAGAAATGATGCGGATGAATTTATCTTCACTTTGTTCCAGGTTCCGCGTTTCTTTTTCCAGCTGCAACTTCAACACGTTATATGTGGTTTTCATTTTATCGCATTCTCTTGGCTTCTTACCTTCTCACCTTCTCCCTTCCTTCTTGGCGGGAAGAGGGAACAACAACTGGCAAGAAGATGTTGAAGGTGGTGCCGATTCCCACCTGGGGTTCTACTTGAATGGTTCCCTGGTGTTGTTGTACGATGGAAAAGGCTGTAGCCAATCCCATTCCCGCCCGTTTCTCCTTTGTGGTGAAAAAGGGATCGAAGATGTTTTGAATCATGTCTTCTTCCATTCCATGTCCGTGATCGGTTAAGGAGATTTTCACGTAATTTCCGCTTTCCAGGTTCAAAAACATCTTTTTCGAAACAATAGCATTTTCCAGTTTGATTTCCAGTGTACCGCCGTTGGGCATGGATTCGGCGGCATTTTTGATAATGTTCCACAGGGCGGTATACATTTGATCCCAATTAAATTCAACGGACCATAAATCATGGGGAGTCTCCCATTGGCATGTAAATGGTACGGTAACAGTGAGATTTTCCAGCACCTCTTTTGTGACTTGCCGCAGCAGTCTGACAATGGAGGCTTCTTTCATGAAGGGGCCGCTGCTTTTCGAAAAGTTATGCAGTTGGTTGGTCAAGTCCCCGGCGTTTAAAGCACTCTGTTCGGCTTTATCCAGCATATCCAAAAGCGATCTGTTTTCATTTTTCTTTTTAGCCGCGAGGCTTTTGGCAATGGTGATATTCCCGAGAATCACGGTAAATACATTGTCGTATTCGTGGGCCAGCCCCCCGGCAATCATACCCAGGGATTCCAGCTTCTGAACCTTGATCATTTCTTCCGCCATTTTTTTTTGCACGGTGATATCACGAATGACAAACACATATCCACCAACATGATTTTCCTTACCTAAAATGGGTGCACATGAATAATCAATGATCATTTCGCTGCCATGGCCATTAATGGTGACAGAGCCATAAGATAACAAGTCCGTTTTAAGTATTTCTTTCTCCTTCAGGGGTTCTATTCCTAATAACTGAGTGATGGAATGACCGGATGCTTGCCGTTGGGTCCAGCCAGTTATTTGTTCTGCGGCGTGATTAATGGATAAAATAAGTCCATTTTTGTCCGTGGTAATCACACCGTCGGCAATGGAGCGGAGAGTAGTATCCAGCCGCTCTTTCTCAATTAAAAGGGATTTTTCCAGTTGTTTACGTTCGCTAATGTCCCGAAGGGAAGCCAGGAAGACGGTTTCCCCCTGCCATTCGATTTCACTCACCCGCATTTCCACGAAGGTAGGTTCTGAGTTTTCGGATTCGGATTCGGATTCGGGTTCCATGACTAACTCAATGGAACCTTGTGGCCCGGGTGTATGGATATCTATATTTTGGAAGATATGGTGCAATAGTTCTTTTGATTTTTTACCGATGAATTGTTCAGCCGCGGGATTGACATATTTCAACTGGCCCTCCCGGTCCATAACCACAATACCGTCGGCATTTCTTTCAACGATTTGCCGGATTCTTCTCTTGTTTTCTTCTCTCATCTTTACCGTATACCTATCTTATTGTAAATCAACCAACCAATTTTATATAAACGAAAAAAAAAAGTCAAGAAAAAAAGTTAAATTAGACACAAATAAACACGAAGGAACACGAAGAAAATCGAAGAATGCCTCTGCCATCTGACTCCGGGCTGAATTATGGACACATATAAACAGTACCTTTGTCTTTTCCATAGCTTGCTCCTTAAAAATTTTGTAGAGATATGCTAAGGCATCTGTGTTAAGAATTAGTTAATTTAAAAAAAAATAATATTATCCGGCGGTTGATCAAAATATGGACATCACCAGTACAAGGATAATCAGCAAGGGGGAGAGAAATTTCACGGATATGGACCAGATCAACGCATATTTAAATTTTTGGGTTCCTCGTGTGATTTCCTTTAGGGCATTGGCGCTTTTCCATATGTACCCGACAAATATGGCGATAAAAAACGCGCCGATGCTTAAGGCAAAGGTGGTCCACAGCTTGTCCTGCAGCCCGAAAAAACTGGTTTTAATCAAAGGAAGTGCTTTAAAGAATTTTATATTCGAATAAGAGAGGACAGATGGAATCCCAAATATGAAGGTAATACCGGCCATCACCAGTGCAGACTTTTTCCTGCTCCATTTCTTTTCATCAATACAATAGGCAGATGCCACTTCCAGCAGTGATACGGTAGAGGTCAGGGCGGCAATACAAAGCAGTAAGAAGAACAGCGAACCGAATACGCCGCCTCCGGGCATTTTGGCAAAAATCACAGGTAGAATTTCAAATACCAGACCCGGGCCGCCCGCCGGGTCCATCCCCTGGGAAAAGATAGCGGGAAAAATAATAAACCCGGCCATAATGGCAATAAAGGTATCGAAAAATGCCACCCAGGATGTGGCGGAGGGGAGGTTCTCATCTTTTTTAAGATAGGAGCCATAGGTGATCATTGCACCCATGCCCAGGCTGAGGCTGAAGAACGCCTGCCCCATGGCATCGATAATCACCCGTGGGGATAATTTTGAAAAATCCGGGTTTAGATAGAATGCCAATCCTTTTGACGCCCCTTCCAGGGTAAGGGACCGTATCAGCAGGAAGATCATAATGATAAACAGACCGGGCATTAATACTTTGGCAAATTTCTCAATGCCGCTGGATACACCCCGGGATACCACGTAAACCGTCATAAGAATAAAAATACCCAATAACAGCAGTTGCAAGAACGTATCCCCGGTAAAACCCTCAAACACACGTCTGGCATTTGCACCGGAGATAGTGCTGAATTTCCCGGTTATAGCTCTGAAAAAATAGCCGAGGGTCCATCCGGCAATCATTGAATAGAACGATAGGATCATGATGCCGGTGATCACGCCCAGGTACCCCACCAGCTTCCATTGGCCTTTGGGTCTTAATGCTTTAAAGGCACCCACCGGGTTTTTACCGGTAAAACGTCCCAATGAAGCTTCGGCAATCAGCACCGGCCACGCAATCAGAAGAATGGAGACCAGGTAGAAAAAGACAAATAGTGCACCGCCATTTTCTCCAGCGGTGTAAGGAAAACGCCAGATATTGCCCAATCCCACTGCCGATCCGGAGGCAGCCAGGATAAACCCTATTTTAGAACCCCAGTTCCCACGAGTGGTAGTAGCCATTGAAATTCCTCCTTATACGAGTTGACGCTTTGACATTTTGGTTTTTTTAACGCACTGTAAGAGCCTATCTTTTATCATAACGTTTAGCCCTTGTCAATTGGATGATACTTTTTTCTTCGTATTCTTCATAATCAATTTCATCTTCTTTGAATCGCCGGTAATCAATCGTGTCTGCCAGCAGGCGTGGGTATATCTGGAGGCAAATCCAGGCATCAGAGGCTGCGTATATTTGCTGTTTAGGGGTGAGTACAGGTTGTGCCCAGTTGGTTTTTTGGGCAGTTTTGGTGATGCGGCGGCCCATATACCGGGCGGTCAATGCCCGGATACCCACCTGGATGATCCCTTTTTCTGCCGCCAGTTTACTCAGGTCAATGAAACCCCTGGCAGTGAATTCTCTTAATTCCCGGAGCTTGGCAATGTCGTTTCTTATGCCCACGCCGATTTTTTTGACATTGCTGTCTTCCAGGAATCGAGCCAGTTGATCCGAAAACCCAGTTCTTCTTAACTGGATCAGGTATGCAGTATCCTGTGTGGCAAGCTGCACCAAAGACACCGGATAAGAGGTACCTTTGGTGAACGAGGGTTTACTTTCCGTATCGAAGCCCACGCATCGTTCCTTCATTAAGCCAGTAAAAACAACATCCTCCTCTTCCTCAGTGGTGACCATTACCACTCTTCCATCAAAGCGTATGATGGGAAGGGAATTGATATATTCTCTGCTAAGCCTATTTGCCAATACAAGTTCCATTGTCTATTTTCCTTGATACGCTCTCATTTTAGTTCATTAATTTATAAGGATACCTGATAAACTTCTCAAAATCAAGTGCTATTTTCTTAAAACACCTAAAAAAAAGAAAAAAATCCTGATTTATTTGACAAATCCATTAAATTTTATTATTATATAAATATGCAAAAAATAAATTTATATGAGGTGCAAAATGCATAATACAGATCACCCCAGGACAATGGAAGACATTGGGTTCCGGTTTTTATTGTTTCGGAAAGCGATAAAACGAACTCAATTGCAATTGGCATCCGAACTGGGCATAGGCCAGTCGAAAATAGCAGCTGTAGAAAAAGGTAGGAAATTCCCGGAAATTAATTATTTACATTATCTCAAAAGGAAATATGGATTAAACATCAATTGGCTTTTGTGTAAAGACAGGGAGATGTTTGTGAGTAAAGATGACCGGCCGTCGGAGGTGGATACGGATTATGCGATGAAACCACAGGTCCAGGATGGTGACCCCGGTTATAAGGAATACCTGGAGCTTATTCAGCTCATGCAGGTACCCGTAATTGAGAAGGCCGTGATGGAAAGTTTGCAGGAGGTGAAGGAACAGATGAGGAAAAAAGCCGGAGAAGAGTAGAACAGTAGGCAGTTGGCAGTTAGCAGTGGGCAGTGGGCAGTGGGCAGTGGGCAGGAAGAAGCCGGGAAGCGAAGAAGTGGATTTTTTTCTTGACAGAATCAAATAGATATGGTAAAGTATTTTTTCTTTCTTCAAAGCTTCTAAAGCTATGAAGACGAGGCCAGGGATTCCGGTTCCCTACGATCCTCACCAACCTGTCCCAATAAGTAAGGGATAAGGTGGTCAAACCGGATGAGGAAATTAATAAATTTCCTTAAATAGTATTTAGGAGGCCAACATGATGTTACTCGCTATGATAATGTGAAGCCCGAAAGGGCCAATCCAAGCCACCAATAATCCCTTACACTTTTAAACGGGTATATAAGTATAAGTAGATATCCGTAAATTGTGTACACGTGTAAAGGGAGAATCCGTTACCCTGCCTTTAAGAGAAAGGGTATGAGTACATACGTATGGATTTTTTCCTGTAAATTGCCCACGAATTACACGAATTAGACGAATTAAAAAAAATAAAAACAAAAATTCGTGTAATTCGTGGGCTAAAAAAAAGGAGAAGAAAAATGAAAATTAAACGAAACAATGGAAAAATCGATGTCGCTGTATTGGGTGCCACCGGTGTTGTGGGTCAGGTGTTTCTCCATATGCTATCCCATCATAAATGGTTCGAACTGTCCATGATTACCGGGTCTGAGGTACGGGCCAATAAAACCTACTGCAATGAGGTCAGGTGGGTTCTGCCAGAACCAATACCAGAACCAGTGAAAGATATAAAACTGGATAAAATAGATATCAACCTCTTGAAAGAAAAAGGAATTAGAATAGTCTTTTCCGCATTGCCGGCAGATATTGCCAGGAGCGTTGAACCGGAATTACGGGAAAATGGGATTTATGTGTTTTCCAATGCCAGTGCCATGCGATATGAATCTCATGTGCCTATATTAATCCCGGAAGTCAACCCGGGAGCGCTGGAGAACATCAAACAACAGGGATTCCCAACAAAAGGCTTCGTGGTAACCAATGCCAATTGTTCCACCACAGGATTGGCCGTGGTCCTTGCGCCTTTGAAGACTTTCGGGATTAAAGAAATGTTTGTATCCACGTATCAATCGGTTTCCGGTGCAGGGTACCCGGGGCTGCCGGCAATGGATATCATGGGAAATACCATTCCTTATATCCAAAAAGAAGAAGAAAAGATGAAGGTGGAATTAAAAAAGATTCTTCAACTGGATGCCGCTGTGTACCCCCACTGCGTGCGCATACCGGTTCTGTTCGGGCACCTGGAAACCGTGTGGATCCACATTGAGAAACCGGTAGAGAAAGAAGACATATTGGAAACCTGGAGATCGTTTAAATTCCAGGGCAGCCAGTGTCCCACCCTGCCTGAGCAGCCGGTGGTGTACATGGATGATGAGCGTTTTCCGCAACCTAAAATGAGTTTTTGGGGGTTGCCTGCCGGCATGCAGGTGTTTACTGGACGGCTGCGCAAAGAAGAAGATAAGATCGGTTTCACGTTGCTGGTGAACAACCTGGTGAGAGGTGCTGCTGGTGGTTCCATCGCCAATGCAGAGTTTTTTATTAGCCGCCAAGAACGCGAAGGACGCGAAGAGAAAAAGGTATGAAGGTAAATAAGGAGGCGTATGATGAAAACAAAAAAAATCGTTGTCAAATTCGGAGGTTCTAATCTTAAACAAAACGGTGATATTGCCAAACTTATCCGGGTGGTCAAGCTCTATGAACAACCCATTATCATTGTTGTTTCGGCACTCTACGGGGTGACGGACAGCCTGGTAAATACCCTCCGGGAAGTAAAATCCGATGAATATGCAATATCTGATATCAAAACCAACCTGTTGGAGGTGCATCGACAAATTGTCGATCTTTATATAGAAAACTCCGACATACGAGAAGACGCGCTAAATAAAATTAACCAACGGGTAGAGGAATTAGAGAAGTATTTGCGTGGTATCAACTGTTTGGGAGAAATCCCCGACTTTGCGGAAGACCTGGTATTAAGTTACGGTGAGAGGCTTTCTTCCCTGGTATTTTCTGCGATTTTAAGTGACAAAAATATTCCTTGCCGTGAATGTTTGCCTGAAGACCTGGGACTGTTTACCAACGGCGAATACCGCAATGCCGCGGTTGATTTCTCTTTATCGGAAAAAAAGGTGAAACAGTGTCTTTCCGGGGATGACATTTGCATCATCCCTGGTTTTTACGGGATATCGCCGGATGCGAAAGTGACGTTGTTGGGACGTGGGGGCAGTGATTACACAGCCGCTGCTGTGGCTCGCTGCATCGATGCTGCTTCAATAGACCTCTGGAAAGATGTGCCCGGGTTTATGAGTGCAGACCCGAAACTGGTGGAAAATCCCCTGGTTATCCACCGATTGACTTACAATGAGGCGGCAGAGTTGTGTTACTTTGGTGCCCGAATTGCGCATCCACGGACGTTTGAACCGGCAATAGAGAAAAAAATCCCGGTCCGCTTGTTCAATATAAACGATTTCTCAGCTGAATTGAAGCCGGTAACAGTCATCGAGGTTGAAGGTGTTATTAAAAAGGATGTCATTAAAAGTGTAACCTTCAGCGATGACCTTGGGGTGTTGAAACTGCACGGCGCCGGTGTTGGCATTAAGCCTGGTATTATGGCCAGGGTTACCACCCATTTGAACGATGCCGGCATCAACATCAAATCCATTATCACCTCCCAGACCTGTATCAACATCCTCTTGTCCAGGGACGATTTGGCAAAAGGGTTCCAAATCGCCGAATCCATTGGACTGTCGACAGTAGACCGGGTTACTGCTATCGATAATATCTCGGTGATTGCAGTGGTGGGGGAAGGCATCCTGGAAGAACCAGGAATTGCAGCCAGGGTGTTCAGTGCGGTTTCCCGTCACCATATCAATATCCGTACTATCTCTGCCGGTGCCTCTGATGCAGCAATCTATTTCATTATCGACCAAAAGGAAAGTGTAAAGGCAATCCAATCCATCCACGATGAATTTTTCAGCCCCACTGCGTGGGGAGGCGAAGGAGGCTCCAATGAACGTAATTAATAAACCTTTAAGAAAAGAAACTTTACTTATCCATGGTGGTCATACGCCGGACAAAGAAACCGGTGCCAGGGCAGTGCCTATTTACCAGACCACCTCGTATCAATTTAAAAGTACTGAACATGCAGCCAACTTGTTTGCTTTGAATGAGTTTGGCAACATCTATACCCGTCTGATGAATCCCACCACCGATGTCCTGGAAAAGCGGGTGGCCGCCCTGGAGGGAGGCATTGGCGCTTTAGCCACTGCCAGTGGACAGGCAGCCATTTCACTGGCACTGTTGAATATTGCCCAGGCGGGTGATGAAATCGTTTCAACTGAAAGCCTTTACGGCGGCACCCATACACTGTTTAAACACATATTTAAACGTTTTGGTGTCAAAGTGCGGTTTGTCCCCACCAACGATGTGGATGCACTCCAACAAGCCATTAATGACCGTACAAAAGCCGTTTTTACCGAATCCATTGGAAATCCTGGTCTGAATGCAGCAGATATTGAGACTATGGCAGACGTTGCTCACAGCAATGGGGTCCCACTGGTAGTGGACAATACCGTATTGCCTTATATACTCCGTCCTATTGATTTTGGGGCAGATATCGTGGTCTATTCTGCGACTAAATTTATCGGTGGTCATGGGAATTCCATTGGCGGTATCATCGTGGACTCCGGGAAATTCGACTGGACCAACGGCAAATTTCCATTAATCGCTGGCCCTGACCCCAGCTATCATAACGTAGATTTCGTGGAGAAGTTTGAATCCATAGGCAATATTGCCTATATCATTAAGGCCAGGGTGACGCTGATGAGAAACCTCGGGCCTGCGCTTTCTCCCTTTAATGCGTTTCTATTTCTACAGGGATTGGAAACCTTACATCTGCGGATGCTGCGCCATTGTGAAAATGCCTTGCATGTGGCCCGATTCCTGGAAAACCACCCCAATATAGCGTGGGTCAATTATCCTGGCCTGGATTCCAGCCCGTATAGAGAACTGGTAAAAAAATACTTCCCAAAAGGTGCCGGTGCTATCCTGGGGTTTGGTATAAAGTCTAATAACGCCAGTACCGTGGGCAAACGATTTATCGACAACTTAGAATTAGTGTGCCACCTGGCTAATATCGGGGATGCCAGATCATTGGCCATCTATCCGGCCGGGACCACCCACCAACAACTGTCACAGGAGGAACAGCTGGCTGCCGGGATCACGCCTGATTTTATCCGGTTATCTATTGGTTTAGAGCACCCTGACGATATCACCGCGGATATTGACCAGGCACTGGCAAAAGCAAAGGAATGTTGAAATGATACCAATGGGAAATATCGCAAAAAAGCGTGGTACACTGACTGACCGTGAATGAAAAGTTTTTGGAGGTGCAGGAACCTTTTTTCAAAAAGGTTCTTGCCCGCCGGAGGCATTGGAGGCAATAATGAGACAAGAAAAAATAAAAACAGGATCTGTCGGGTTGGTGGAAACCCGGTATTTTACGTTTGGAAACACAGAAGGGGATGCGTTGGTGTTGGAATCGGGTCAGCGGTTGGCACCGGTGATACAGGCTTATGAAACGTATGGCGAATTGAACCGGGACAAAAGCAATGCTATTTTGGTGGAGCATACTCTTACCAGCGACGCCCATGCGGCTGGATATCATGAAGGCGATATACATCCCGGGTGGTGGGATGATATGATTGGCCCGGGTAAGGCGTTTGATACAGATAAATATTTTGTAATTTGTTCCAATGTGATCGGCGGGTGCAAGGGCAGCACCGGTCCTTCCTCCATTAATCCGGGAACAGGTAAACCTTATGGGTTGGACTTCCCGGTTATTACTGTAAAAGACATGGTGGAGGCACAGAAGCGGTTGGTGGATTATTTAGGAATTAAACGCCTGTTAAGTGTGGCTGGTGGGTCTATGGGCGGCATGCTGGCGCTTCAATGGGCTGCTGATTACCCGGAAATGGTGGACTCAGCCATTCTTATTGCCACTGCCTGGAAGCAGTCGCCCCAGCAGTTGGCCTTTGCGGAAGTTGGACGTCAGGCCATTATGAAAGACCCTAACTGGAACAACGGCAATTATTATAACGGTCCGCGGCCGGAGAACGGCCTGTCCGTGGCCCGTATGATCGGCCATATTACCTACATGAGCGAAACCTCCATGGAGGACAAATTCTCCCGCAAACTTAAAAACAATGATTACAGTTTCTCTTTTAACGTGGACTTTGAAGTTGAAAGCTACTTGAATTACAACGGTAATGTTTTTGTGAAGCGTTTCGATGCCAACAGTTACCTTTATATTACCAGGGCACTTAATTACTTTGATGTCTCTGGAGAGAAACTCATCCCTCCGGGTCGAACCATAGATATACGGTTCCTGGTGATCTCGTTTCTTTCCGACTGGTTATATCCTTCCTGGCAGTCGAAGGAAATCGTGCGGTTTCTCATGTCGCGTCAGCAGGACACCACGTACTGTGAAATCAAATCTACTTACGGCCATGATGCGTTTTTACTGGAGTTTGAAGAAGAAACGCGGTTGATTAAACATTTTTTGAAGAAGGTGGTCGATGAACCGGGATAAGAAAAAAAACGTCAGACTGGACCATCAGATTATTTGTGATATTATAGAACCCGGTACATCTGTATTGGACCTGGGGTGTGGTAATGGTGATCTGTTGGCGCTGCTGCGGCAAGAAAAGCACGTCAAAGGCCAGGGCATTGAATTGAAAGAGTCTGCTATCTTTGAATGCGTGGAAAAAGGGATCAGTGTTTTTCATATGGATTTTGACAGCGGGTTATCCAGTTACCCGGACAAATCTTTTGATTACGTCATATTGAACCAGAGTTTACAAGAAACGCTGCACGTGGAATTTGTGCTCCAGGAAGCGCTGCGGGTGGGGAAAAAAGTGGTGGTGGGGTTTCCCAATTTTGCTCATCTCCGGGCACGGATTCAATTGTTTTTCAGGGGCAGAACCCCGGTTACCAATGCTTTGCCTTATCTGTGGTACAACACCCCGAACCTTCATTTCTTAAGTATATCGGATTTTGAGCGGTTTATGGCAGAACGGAAGATAAAGGTGATTGAGCGGTATTATTATTGCGGGTCTTCGGTGGTACGATTTCTGCCCAATCTCTTTGCCATGAATGCGATATATGTTATTAATGGCGCCCTTCGGGCATAATTTTAAACGCCTTCGGCGAAAATAAAACCACAAAGCCACGAAGGGACACGAAGAGAAGAATCAACTGGCCAGTCTTGATTCAATACGTTTGTGTAGTATCAATAATTCCTCACGGCTAAGGTTTTCGACAGCATACAAAAAAGTTGACAGGGGTATTTGAAGCCGCACCATCGGTTCTGTTTTTAACATATTTTGTTTAAGTACAGATGCAATTTCCTGGGCATCATTCCAAACATCTGACGCACTCATGACTTTAGCCTTAGGTTCGTGAGTTGATTTGGGTTCCATCTTTACCTCCAACATAAAAAGCAAAAAAGAAGAAAAGGCGTCAGGCGAAAAAATCCTTAATCTATTTGAAAATGTCCCGGATAGCGGTCTCCAGTTGCTTGAGTTTTTTGTCGCCTTTTTCTTTCGGGGATTCCAGGAGGTCCACCAGTTGCAGTAACAATTTCCGTTGCTCCGGGGCTAATTTTTTATTGCCGGTTATAAATTCTTTAGTAGAGGTATAGGTCCAGCCCCTTTCGTACTCCCCAGGAATAGATCGATAGAATTTGATGAAATCCTTTAACTCATCAACCGCTTTTGCGCTCTTTCCCTGGAAAACCAGGGAACCAATCGAGATAAACCGCATGGCTAAAATATGTTGAGTCGAAATATTTTTTTCTTTCAACAGATCATTGGCCAGGACAAAGGCATGGTTAAAATGTTCTGCCATAAAATTAGCCTCTGCAAGATTCATTTTAGAGAAGTTATCTTCCGGGTCAATCTCAATGGCTTTTTTGTAGGCAGCGATGGCCTTGTTATATTTTTTTAGTCTATAGTATGCAATTCCCATATTGTAGTAAGCACCGCCATATTTTGAGTCTGTAAGTCCACAAATTAATAATGAAGGCATNNTTTACGGCTAAAGGAAAAATGGGTTAAACGAATACTTTAATTCTTGGAATTTTGGTTAAAATCTGAACTTTAAGCGGTTGTATTTATAGTCAATCTCAATGGCTTTTTTTAACACCTCAATGGCTTCATTATACTTTTTCTGTTCATTGAGAGCAGCTCCCATATTGTTATAAGCATAGGCAAATTTCGGGTCAAGTTCAATGGCTTTTTTGTAGGCAGCGATGGCCTCTTGATATTTTCTCAGGCTGTGGTATGCATTTCCCATATTGGAGTAAGCTGTGGCATTTTTTGGATCAATCTCAATTGCTTTTTTTAAGGTATCTATGGCTTCACTATACTTTTTCTGTTCATAGAGAGCAACTCCCATATTGTTGTAAGCCTCGGCATATTTTGGGTCAATCTCAATGGCTTTTTGAAAGGCAGATATGGCTTCATTATGCTTTTTCTGCAAACCGAGTGCTGATCCCATATTGTAATAAGCATCGGCATTTTTTGGGTCGATTTCAATGGCTTTTTTGTACTCCTCAATCGCCTCATTATATTTTCCTTTATTATGGTATTCTATCCCGGAAGCTACATGCTTCATTGAATCGTTACACCCAAGAAAAAAACTCATTTACAGTTATTAACATACATATTAAAAGAAATCTCTGGTTTTCCCGCATTTTTGCACCTCCATTTGAGTGATATTGTATAAGAAACAGTGATAAATTTCAAGAAAAATTTTGGAATAGAAAACTTTCCTTGCCTGCCCCCTTTCCTGCTACCAGATTACTTCTATCTCCTTAACCTCTTTGAATTGATCATCAGAGGAAATTATAGGAATATCCAAATATTTGGCCGTCGCCAGGATTAGTCTGTCATGTAATTCATGAAAATTAACCGATTGGGCGGTTAATACTATTTCGGTTGACAGGTTGACGACCTTATAGATTGTAGATAATCTAACCTTTTCAACCACCTCTTTTAACGATACGGGAATCCTGTTTTTCTCCGCTAAATACAATATCTCCATAAAACTGATCGTAGAAACAATAAGTTTGCATAGGTTATCATCAGCTTGATCAAAAATGGTTTTTACCTTCACGGTTAATTTGCCCGTCTTTGACAAATATCTAACCAGCGTTACAGTGTCTAATAAATATTCCATCAATCAAATTTTTTAGAATCCAGGCCCGCATGGATTTCTTTGCGTATGCTTTTTAACTCTTTTACAATATCGATATTTTCAAATCCTTTGTTTTCCCAAATTCCCCTTACACTTATCGGTTCTTTTTGCTTTAGATTGCTCTTGTGTAATATAAACTCAATAAAATCGCTAATCTCATCCAGTTTATCGGCGGGAACAAACGAAAGGTTGCTGATAATTTCTAACTTTTTAAATTGCTCACTATTCATTGTACTTCCTCATCCATGGCATATTATATTTAATATGCCCGTATTTTGCAACCATTTACTTTTTTTTATCAGAATTTACCATACAAAATTTTTGCTTTTAAAAGAATATGGAACAGATGGAATAGCGGGTATTGGAATAAGGGAAAGGCCGAACGGGCTAGTAGAAAATGTCCCGGACAGCGTTCTCCAGTTGCTTGAGTTTTTTGTCTCCTTTTTCTTTCGGGGATTCCAGGAGGTCCACCAGTTGCAATAACAGTTTCCGTTGCTCTGGGGCTAATTTTTTATTGCCGGTTATAAATTCTTTAATAGTACTGTAATCCCAGGTTCTCTCGTACTCGCCGGGAATAGATCGATAGAATTTGATAAACTCCTTTAATTCAGCAGCCGCTTCTGCACTCTTCCCCTGGAAAACCAGCGAACTAATCGAGACAAACCGCATGGCTAAAATAAATTGAGTTGAAATATCTTTTTCTTTCAACAGATCATTGGCCAATGCATAGGCATCGTTAAAATGTGCTGCCAAAAAATAAACTTCTGCAAGACCTGTTTTACCCGGAGTAGATCCCGGGTCAATCTCAATGCCTTTTTTGTAGGCAGCGATAGCATCGTTATGTTTTTTCAGGTCTATAAGTACATTTCCCATATTGAAGTAAGCATAGGCATCTTTTGGGTCAAGCTCAATGGTTTTTTTGTAGGCAGCGATGGCCTCGTTATATTTTTTCAGTTTGCGGCATGCAATTCCCATATTGTTGTAAGCATCGGCATCTTTTGGGTCAAGCTCAATGGCTTTTTTGAAGGCAGCGATGGCCTCGTTATATCTTTTTAGGTTTAAAAGCGCCCATCCCATACTGGAGTAAGCATAGGCATCTTTTGGGTCAAACTCAGTGGCTTTTTGAAAGGCAGCTATGGCCTTATTATATTCTTTTAGCCTACCGTATGCAATTCCCATATTGTTGTAAGCCTTGGTATATTTTGGGTCAAGCTCAATGGCTTTTTTGTAGGCAGCGATGGCATCGTTATATTTATTCAGTCCATAGTATGCATTTCCCATATTGAAGTAAGCATCGGTAAATTTCGGGTCGATTTCAATGGCTTTTTTGTACTCCTCAATCGCCTCATTATATTTTCCTTTTTTATGGTATTCTATCCCGGAAACTACATGCTTCATTGAATCGTTACACCCAATAAAAAAACTCATTACAGTTATTAAAATACATATTGAAAGAACTCCCTGGTTTTTCCGCATTTTTTCACCTCCATTTGAGGGATATTGTATAAGAAACAGTGATAAATTTCAAGAAAAATTTTGGAATAGCGGGAATAGAAAAAGAGGTGCCAGACAAGAACTTATGTTCTTCCCCTTCCCAATATGTTCTTCCCCTTCCGGGGGTGTTCCTCCCCTTCCAGATATGTTCTTCCCCTTCTCATATTGTTCTTCCCTTTCTTTATTTGTTCTTCCCCTTCTTTATTTGTTCTTTTTATTCTCATTTTGTTCTCAATCTATTAATAATTGTTCTTCTTACGACAGATATGTTCTTATTGTGTATCATTATGTTCTTGTGGCGTACATATATGTTCTCAATTCATCTTATAAAAAAGTTACCAGGCATGGCTAAATCGATCAGGAAGAGATAGAATTTTCGGGGATAAAATCGAAAAACAAATGGTAAAGGTGAATACGGGTATTGTTGCTCCTGTCGTGTTTGGATTGAAAGCTATATTCCCAATCCAAACAACCTTTTCTTAAAAGGTATTCAAAACCGGGAGAGAAGTAAAAATCTTTAACCCTGGATTTCAAATTATCTACGATCTTCTTGATATCTCCACCGATTACAAAGCCAATCATCCCCGCACATGTATCGCGTTTGGCATATTTTAACCGGACAAATCTTATGATACCGTCATTCAAATATCTAGAATCCGCAAACTTCAGTCGTTTGCATTCTATTATAAATTCAAAACCGGAAATCGAGAACGAAATGTCAGCTCTACGCTTCTCCTCTTCGGAAACATTCAGCCACCTCTCCCATGTAAGTATTAGAATTTGCTGCTGGATTAAATCTCTCGTTAGTGGATTTACCCGTTCGAAATCATAAACGAACCTATCCCTGATTTCTTCTTCTAATATGGACATTTTTCCTATTCTTTGGTAAGTATCGATAAAAGCCCTTAAATAAAGGTTCTCATATAAATCCTCTTTTGTTTTAAATCCCAACTTATCGAGAGCAAAGTACATAAATTCGTCTCTATTAACCAATGTTATTACTCTCCGGTAGATTTTTGAGCAGCAGGCCGATTTCTTCATTAGCGTCCTTTACAGCTTGCCTTTCCGTCCAATCCTTGAAATAGTTACTTTTGACAATATAAAATTTGTTGTCGTAGTAAATTTTCACCCTGTCTTCATTCAGCATCCTGGATGTGAAGCTTTGCTGCAATTGCTTTTTCTTAACGATATTTAAAAGGGGTATTTCTATAAGAGGAGTTTCTTTGATAAAATCCTCTTTCTTAACGATTCGAAAACAAACCACCGCCCCCATATGAGGCGAAACAGAATATTCGGCATTTAAGCGAAAATCCTGGTCCAGAACAAATTTGAAATTGTGGCGGAATCTATCCACATAATTTTGAATATCTTCACTTTTGACATGATCCTTTTTCCGTTCCACATTTATTTGATAAAACTCCCGGATAATTTCTTTTTCGAACTCCAGCAGCCCGTACAAATCGAAAACCAGCTCATCAATTTCTTTTTCCAGCCTTTCAATTTTTTTATTTTCGTCTAAGTTGAGACCGATTTGTTCTACTAACCTTGTAATTTTTAAAACACTTTTGTCGGAATATTTAACATCAGGTATTGGTAAAATCTTAATATCACCTAATCGCAGCGATTCTCTTTTTAAACCACCTTGCCAATGCGAGGAGATATTGAACAAATAAAATCCAATGCATGAAGAATTTAAAATAGCTAAATATGGCAAATAATTATTGACACCTTCTATTTTAAGCCCAACCACATCATCTCTGAAAATGATTTCGTCTTCAACGAAAATACCACGCAGCCGCATATTGTCTCTTGAAGTCGGTCGATAAGCGAGTAAGATTCTTTTACCGGAAAATAAGTCTTCATTTCCATTTCTGCGATGTTTTTGATGCCAATTGAATCTTCCCAAATCGTTTCTTTTATAATACCTATCAAAATCCTGGGATCTGATTAGAGTTCTGTACCATGCAGCCTTTTTTGTCAACAGACGATTTTTATCAGGCTCGAAACCTCTACTACAAATGATATTCAGTGCTGCCCTTTTGGCAGAAATTCCTCGGATTAGTTTATAATAATCAATATTACCGCTTACAAGAACTCTCCAGAGCAAATCATCATCAAAGAAATCTTCTTGTTTTACCCGGGTGACATCCTTTTGGCTGAAATGGATAAGCTGAAATTTTTCGGAAAATCCGGTTAACTTCGGCGAAACATAATTGATGATGTTGTCCCTGGTTTCTGATTTGTCAAATACAACTATGGCACATGGTTCTGTTGCCCCGATTTCAATCTTTTTGCCATTTATTTTTCCGATTGGTCTTTTTTTGAAGAGGATTTTGTCTAAATCTGACATCTCGTAAAAATAAGTCAACCTATATTTTTGCAATAATTCTTTTCTAAAAGCGTCTGCGTTTTCGTTCAAGAAAATAGAGTTTTTCACTACCAGGGAAAATATTGTTTCTTTACCACCCCACCGTCCGACTCTCAGCAAGAAAGCCTGGGAACGCTCGTAATCCGAAACATTTTTATATTCCGGTTTTGTACCTTCTTTTCCTTTAGCACCGATTGCTTTCCTTTCTTCGATATTTTCGACATCTTCATCACCAGGAATCGAACCCCAGGGAGGGTTGGCAATAATACAATCGAATTTTTTCCCCCTAAATATTTCATCATCTACTAATGCATTTCCTCTTACCAGGGTTTTGCCGATTAAACCGGGCAATATCGGGTGAGCATATTCGATTTGATGTCGAATGAATTCAGGGTCTTCGGTTTCTAACAAAACCAGATAAAGACTGAAAGCTGCTATTTGCAGCGCACTGGGATCACTATCTATCCCGAACAACTGGTTTTCAAGGATTTCTTTCTTTTTTTCAAAACCGGGCTTTAACGGTAAGGCATCGACTATCATTTTAAAACTTTCTACCAGGAATGCCCCTGAACCACATGCCGGGTCTAATACCACCGCCCGGGGGTTGTGTTTTAATTTCTCCTTAAGGGTATGAGAAAGCATGAAATCGACAATGAAAGATGGCGTATAATAAATGCCTTTATCCTTTTTGTCTTCACTTTTAAGAAACGCTTCGTATACGCTGCTGATTAATTGAACCGGGATTTTATCGAAGCGGTATGGAAATAATTTACCCTGTCTGCTGCGGTAATCACAACTAAAGAAGATGGATAATTTCTCCAAATATCCGGGCTTTATCTCTTGCACATCGATTCTATCCTGTTTGAAAATGTCCCCGTTAATCTTTCGAATTTCATTAAAAGCCTTTAGCAGGTTTTCCGGTAAGCTGCTCCTTAAAATATCCAGCAAATAATTTTTCCTGTATATCCCCCTATCTTCCAGGTATTTTATAAAAAGACATCTAAGGATTAATAGATAGACAATTCTTTCGTTTCTACCTTTGACCAGGTCGTTTCGCAGTGCGATGAGGTTGAGTAACAAATCTTTATCAACCTCATGGGTGGTTTTTTGTTTTTCAATAATAAAATCAAAAAAATAAGTTGAATCAACGGACTCTTTTGATATCTCTTTCAGTTTATCCTTCTCAAATCCTTCCGAATTGACGCCGTAGTCAAATGTTTTAATATTGATATTTCTGCTCAAAGGATCCCTTTCTTCGGGTTTTTCCCTGGCATTGATGATGTGACATTTATAATCGGATACGGCAACAAAGACGTTTACACTGTTTTGATTCCAATAATCGGAATGAGTCTCAAAAATCAATTCTTCTGTAGGCGTATACACATATTTCAAATCCAACCGGTTAGTGGCAAAGCTCATTACAGCAGGGTCACGAACTTCTATGGGATAGGTAAAGGTATTTTCTTTTAAATTATTGGCAAGTAGTTTCTGGGGGTAACCCAACACATTCAAAAACCTTTCAAATCTATCGACTGAGTTCATGATTTTAATTTTCCTCTAATAAAATACCATAAACAGGGGAAAAGTTCAATCTTTCCAGTATTAAGCCAGAAAGTGTGTCGCTTTATTGCCTGCTTCAATTCTAAACCTCCAAAATATGATTTTCCAGCAGCAAACCACAAGAAGGATTTGCTGGTTTCATATAGATTATAATAGTGGTAGTATGCCAAATAATGGCATAGTAGACTTTTTGTCTAGCCTGCTCCTTTTTTTTACAAGAATAGTAGAAGAGAAGTTGAAGGCTTCCCCAAACGTTTGAAAC
>JABAOF010001420.1_pt4 | contig 29366 bp, 51 predicted proteins | sample 7062171 | NCBI WGS metagenome assembly JABAOF01 (sample SAMN14538628, study PRJNA623070) | marine sediment metagenome | biome: marine biome [ENVO:00000428]; feature: marine pelagic biome [ENVO:01000023]; material: deep marine sediment [ENVO:00002113] | place: India: Gulf of Khambhat ...
AGATATCGATGGGTATCTTTACCGTTACGTTCAAGGCGAGGCGGTCGTTGAGTTCGCGCGGATCAAGCTCGAACCCGGCGCACAGAGCGAACGATATGCTCTGAAGGTCATCTGTGAGAACAGTACGGGACCCGGCTGTCAATGCTCGCCGGGCCCGAGCACAGCAGCAAAACTTCACCACGGCATTCCCAGCCAATGGCAAGCTGTACATGACGCGGTGGAGGCTGGCGCTGACGAGTTCGCTGAAGTAGGCGATCCATGGGAACAGCTACGATGAAAACCAGAAAAAGGAACCATTGAAATGAATCACCTAGTCCAGGCAATCCAAACCAACGAACAGCTGATTTGGTTCGACCCTACGCGGATCGTGTCCCTAACGCCTCATCGTGATCGGGATGGTGTGAGCGTGATGCGTCTCGCCAACGACCGACATACCTACTACTTGAAGGAAGAGCTTCAGGAGTTGGTGGAACGTATCCAGGAGGGAGACTGATATGTGGTCGTGCTTCGAGTTCCCATATCCTATCTGGCAGCCGAACGAACTTAGCGCTATCTTCAAGCGCATTTTTCCAAAGGACGAGCTATGAGCGACAAGGTAGATATCAGCGGGTTGAACAAGGCAGACGTCTTGGCAGCCCTTTACAATCGAGCCCAACCTATGGGAATGGGCTTCATTCATTTCACCCCCGAGGACATGACTCGGGAAGAGGCAGAGAAGCTCTTGGAAAGAGGTGACGATCACCAAGATCACTTCGGAGGTATTCCGGGGCGCTCGCGGCTCTACTTCGACTACCTCAAGGGCAGGTGCATGAAGGTGGACCTGACTGAGGATGAGGTGGATCCGCGCCTCTTCGACCGTGACTACGGCGAAGGTGCGCTCGCCAGTGTGATCGCGGGGCTACGCGCTAGCGCGTAACGATCTCTCCGTTGATGTTGATCACCTGCTTTTGGAGCCGGGTGTCGTGTCGAGTCTTCGGACTTGGTACGACATCCGGCTCTTTTGGCGTTTCTGGCTTCTTTTCTTCGGGTTCTGGATCCCCCCAAAGGTTTAGCTGAATCCAGGCCATGGCACTCTCCTTACTTGAAGTATACCACTCTCGTACCCAAGATCCAATCCCACAGTGGGAACGTCACACACCAGTTAGCGTTCTGATTCTTACCCATGTGATGATCATAGTGCCACGGGAAGTACTTCTTCCCGATTCTTGGCCAGACGTGGCTTACCGAATGCACTGCGTAGTACAAAGCTGTCCACGCTACCAGACCGCAGTAGAAGACAGGTGCAAAGAAAACAAGTGGGAGATGTAGCAGTGCTAGGAAAGCCAGCCCTGCTACCTCACTCCACCTCGCGTCCCACTGCAAACTGAGTCCTGCGTAATCCTTGTCATAATAATCGTTGAGTCTCGCGTGGCGATGGTGTCGATACCAGTGCTCTCTGAACGCGATCTTCTTCCGACCAAACCCATGTAGAACGAATCTATGTATGACCCATTCTAGCAGGTTGCCGTAGACCATTGCCAACAACACCTGAAGAATGACCCATACGATTTCCATTTCTACCTCTCAGCCGTGCAACCACTCCGGGGTTACTACTTCCTCGGCCGCGCGCTGAACCTGCTCGCGGAAGTTGATTACCATGTGACCCTTTCCCTCAAAGGCGTCGGTGAACTTGTCGATGTTGGGTCCCCAGTACACGATAGCGCTCGGGAAGAAGCTAGGATCTCCCTGCTTGCCTGTGTTGCCGTCGATGAATCGGATTCGACCCTTCCAGAAGCAGATGGCTGCTGCTGTGTTGAAGATCAGGTCCTGGAACCACTTGGTGTCGACACGCGCAGCACATAGGAGGATGATCTCCGCGCCCTCACGGGCTTCGTCCACGCACTTTTGAATCCAGCGCTTCACCTTCCTCCCGTAGGGAGGGTTCACGAACACAAGGCCACCGAGCTGTTGAGCGACGTAGGCCCACTCCACTTGAAGTCCGTCCTCCGGGAGACGGACTTCTTTTTTTGCTCTGATGATAGAGCAAAGGTTTGAACAAGGATCCAGGGCTACTTCCCCGACCTCGTATACACAATCGAGCACCACTGGCGGTGTACACCACTCCCCGTGGCTGCTCTTCCCCATTGACTGCCTTGTTGCTGCTTCCATGATGTCCCCTTAGTCTGCACGTTCCAGAAGCACCTCTATCTCGTGCAGTACTTGATTAGCCATTTCTGGCTTTCTACTAGCCTTCTTGAGAAGGCCTTGAACTTCATCCAATAGCTTCTTATGACGTACCAAATAAGCCACAGCACCACCTAGGGATAACCTGTTCATATCTACGTAGTGGTGCAAAGCATGATGCATCTCATCAATAACCGCATGGAGGTGACGGTTCTCGGCAATGAGTCGGTCCACTGTCTCTTCGAAGTTGACTTCCTTGGACACGAGTTCCTCAGGCAAAAGTGAAGATAACTGTTCGTCGCAATCTCTCCAAGGCCATGTTGCAATAGTTCCAGGCGTGTGCGAGATGCGGATCCCCTCCGCTATAGATCCATTCATGCTTTCCGATACCCGTCTCTTCGTTGGTTACGCGGTAACGCTTGATGAGACGGCAGAGATGGTCAAACAAGCGATACGCGGGCTGCTGGGGGGTTAGCTGTCCTGTGCTCTCATCTGCCGCCATCTGCATCAACTTACCTGGAGGAGGCAGGATCACATCACCTGCCCAGGCGCCTAGGCTCACACCCAGAGATGTGAAGCGACTCAGAATACACGTATGCTTGAACTTCAGGAGCGGACCCGCCTTGACGACAGTTTGCTTATGCTTGATCTTGTCTCCCCACTGAACGATGTCCTTTGACTCCTGCGAGTAGTACGCTAGGAATACACGACGAGGAAACTCTCTCGCAAACTGCAATGCGTCGTTCACGTTCGGCATGGCATCCGTTACACAAACCTTTACATTGAACTCATTCATTAGTTCACCGCATCGCTTGTACGGTGAGACCTTCTTTCCTGCCTCCCAATAGATTGGGTTATTCTGCTCGATTAGCTCAACGTGTCGGATACGCTTCTTGCTATCGTGCATATCTGCAATGACAACGAAGCAATATCCTGCTCCCTGATCGATACCCATTGCACAGTGATTGTGGTGACCTACATCTCTACCCCAGCGTAGGTCCTCACGAACTGAAGACTCACACTGCTCACGAGTAACGCCTCGGTTCGCCTCGTCTACGTATGGAAGCCCGAGCTTAGCATTGTAGAACTCTTCAAGGTTAGTGGTACGCTTCCACATATCCCAGACTTCCTGAAGCGTAATGTACTTGGAAGCCAACTGAGAGACATGGTAGCTGTGGTACGCTGCGCCTGGGTTGTGGCGCACGTAACGTCCGTTCTGTGGGTCTTTGATCTCCCACTTACACTTCGGGCAACGAAGATAAGGCACATTGTTGCGCCGTGGATCATCTGCGACCACACAATCGGGAAAGGTTCGTGCCAAGTCGCAGCCATCTGGACAACCGCACTTACTCATCCAAATGTGTTGGGTACCTAACTGAAAGCGCCGATTGATATCTGTATCCGGGATTCCAGCCGTCGACATAAAGACTTTGTTCTTGTACGGACTATGCGAAATACGCTCCAACGCCTGATCGATGTCCTTTTCTGAGCAGAGACGTACCTCGTCGAATGCAATGTAATCAAGAGGCACCGAGTCCTTGGAAGCCACGCCGCCAAGGTGATAGAGGTAGAAGGATGCCGAACCCACCTTACGCAGCCCCAACTTGTCATTCGGATCGATGATCTTCGCAAGCGATGCACAGGAGTTGATGAGTGGTGTGAGTCGGTCTTTCGACAGGTTCTCAACGCCTTCTTTTGTCGGGAAGTACAACCCTGCCTTGCGCCCCTGATGGCTCTCTAGCCACCACAAGATTCGCAGAAGCATGTAGACCGTAGCTCCTAGCTGTGCCGCCTTCTGCCACACAATCTCTCTACTGTCATCCATGTAGATTGGAAGTAGATATCGGTGATTGTTGAAATCAACATCGTTCGAGTCTACCTTTACTCCGCTAGTCAACGCCCAGAGAGCAAAACTGTCCTTGCTCAACGCTTCGAGATCATTCAACGTGATGTCTTCAGGCTTGATGATCTTCTTGGGGACGTGGATTAGCGGGCTAGTTGTGGTCATTCTTCAAAGTCCCCAGGCTGGACTACTCGAAATACCAAACGGTAGCATGTCGAGTTATACAGGCCTGTAGAGGAATCTACCTCTGGTGGGTCGTAGTCAACCAACTCTTCTAAGAGAACATACTCTCCATCTTGTACCTTACGAACCAAATCCATGAGGATACCAACTGTTTCAATACGGCGATCTACATGAGCTGAAGATAACAAAGGAAGATCCGCCAACGTCATCGGCTCTTTTGACATTCTATCAGTCATCAGATATCCTCATTCATGAGCTAGGATCCCATCGATATGGCAAAGGTGACTTTACCCGCGGTTCATAAGACAGTTTTTCACAAGGATCTAAGCCAAGTTGATGTTTCAACTGCATTGCTAAAGCACCTGCTTCGGCACGGATATGCAGTATTCGAGCCGCACGCTCTTCAGCGGTCTCATCATCTACTGGCCCGCGGTTTGCAATCCAATCTAGCGCACTAACCAATTCACTTATATTCATCAGCCACTGGCCCCTTCCCTTCAATATGCGTTCGTATTCGATGACAGTTGGAGCACACTAGTTCACACTTTAGCAGCTCTTGTTGTAAATCTTCTTCAGTATACTTCACAAGATGTGGCCAGTGGCTGATCGAAAAAAGTTTAGGCGCTTGCACATGATCATAATCCATACACACTGATGGAAAAGACCCCCCGCAATCCACACAAGGCTGATCTTGCTTCAGTGTGTTTACATGCGCTTTGCGGGGTGCGATCACACGCGCACGATGTTGTTTATACTTTTCACGCAAACGCTGTTTGACATGCGCCTGCGTGTGGTATTGCTTTTTTCGTGCTCGATCGCACTCTTTACAGCAGTAGTGCAAGCCGTCTTTCTTACTACGACTTTTGTAAAACCGCCCTGCACTTTTTACTACATTACAACGAGTACATAGTTTAGAACTCGGTAGGACCTTCAGTTGAACTTCCTGCATGAATAAGCTTATCCTTGTTCGGTGCAGGAGTGTTGAGGTTTGCAGCATTCTTGCCGAGAACAAGCACGCCGCCTAATACTAAATTCAGATCAATGTGATTAGCGATGGAGTACTCAGCCAACTCTTGCACAATCCTTATTATAGCAGGCGAGGCGGCCACATAACAGTGTTTTTTTCCGCCTACAGGGAAGATAATAAAGCTTTGATCGACTGTATCGCCATAGTTCTCAAAGATGCCAGAGACTACCATCCCTAGATCGTCTACTAGCTTTACCTTTGGGGCGTTCTCAGTCTGTGTGCGAGAAACCGGAGTCCTTTGCTGCTGCTCTTCTTGCCGGTAGATTTGAAGGAACATGTCCGGATCTTCAAAGCCCATCTCCTCACGGATGCTGTCCACACTCATCGCATGGTCCTCAGCCAGGGCATCTACAGCTACGGTAAAGGTGTCTCGATCAAGCTTTCCGCGTACGTAGTTGCGGCGTACCATCTCGACCTGTTCCTTGACACTGTCCCAGTCGTCTCGAATGACACACGGGAACTCGGCCATTCCTTCAGCTACACCCGCTCGGTAACGATGGTTGCCGCTGATGATCCAGTACCCTGTCTCATCCTCACGAGGTGTTACGATAAGAGATTCATCGAAGCCGTTCTCTTTGATCGACTTTCGCAGCTCTCGAAATACGTGGCGGTTCTGCTTATTGGAGTTCCGTGGATGCTCCGACAGCAACTCCTTGGGAACCATTTGTGTGTCGTGTACGTTAATCTCAGTCATACGAAAGTTCCCCTACGATCTTTGCAATGTGTCCAGCTCCTTCTAACACAACAGGTAGAGCTATGACTTGATTCATTACTTGTTCCGCTACAGGATATGAGGGCTCTTCCTTGTACCGCTGTCGCAACTCTGTTAGATCGTGTAAGGGATAAGATCCTAGAGCTGCTTCTATGTTATGTGATCGAAGTTGTGTGATTGCTCGCCTTGCATTTGGTACAAAAACTAGCAGTGGTGTTCTTCCACTAGGCGAGGCAGGCCAAGGTATAATACCACGATCAGCATAGCGATTCAACTCAGAACGTAACCTTTCTACATCAGAACGATACCAGGCTAGACGTTTATCTGCATTGCGAATGACTTTGCAGGCTCTCACTGCCAATAATGCTGGTAGTTGAGCACTGTGTCCCATCACACCGCTACGAATCTTACGCAGAAGCTTCTGCTGCTTGGCGAACTTGTGCTTGATGACTGCGCCAGATCCGCACACCTGCGTCAAGTCGAACACATTGAATGTGCCACAAAGGTCGATCTCCGTATCGAACTCTGGTCGCGGAGGGAGCCGCGTGTCGATGATCGTAGGCTGGTCCTGGACCAGCTCTAGTAGCTCCTCAGAGACCGGCTGACCGCCTGGACGAGTTAGGAGGACCACGGAGGCCTCAACCTCGGTCAGGGCCTCCTGGAGCTGCTCAGCGTCCATCTGGAGCGTCCCCCCGTTGATATCCAGCAGGATAGGCTGCGCCCCAGCCCTAAGTACCGCTGCCATGGTATCCAAAGGTGCGTTGACAGGTAGGATACACGGAATCATATGTGTTCGTGATCCCAATACCTCAAGACACATCTGAATAGCCAGTTGGGTACTCGACACTGAGATAGCCGACTCTCCACCAAGCAAAGCTTCTAGTTCTTCTACCGGCTTCGTGGACTGAAAGTCCCCTTCTACCAAACGAATCATCAGTTGACCTCTTCAGGAGCGCCTCCGATGCACCCCATATTGCTATACGGAAAGCCGTCACTATCGTAACTGATTCTTGTCCCAGCACAGATAACTGCACATGTTGGACAAACCATAGATGTGAGCGTCTCTCCACCCGTGATATTGAGAAGTTCCAGTTCTACATGACCAGGGCGACTACTACAGAACTCGCAAAGAGTTTCGGTGTGCATTAGGACCTCCGATCCCCTCGATGACAGCCTTTTGGCCTGTCTCCTAATGCGTCAACAATGACGAGTTAGAGCCTGTTTTGGTCCTTTACTCGTCAGAAATGAACCATTGTCCGCGTGTGTTCTTCTCGATGTAGCCGTTCTTCAGCAGCCTGCTGAGTACTGACTTCAGCGACTTCGGATCAAGTCCGGTTGCTCGCTGGATGTCTACCACAAAAAACAACTGCCCTGGAGGCAAGGAATCAACCACATGCTGTCCGTGCTTGATCTTCTCCAATGCCTTCATACTCGTACCAACCCTTCTCTTCTAGTGCGTGTTGCACCAATGCGATGTTCAGACGGTGATGCTCAGTCGGCCCGAACTCTCGAAGCTTTGATAGGTGCTCGGGAGTCGGGTAGCCCTTGTTTTTGTGGAAGTCCCACTCAGGGAAGGCCTCACCTAGTGTAACCATGAACGCGTCTCGTGCAACCTTCGCGATGATGGAGGCCGCAGAAACTGCGGGGACGAGCGCATCCGCCTTCGGGAGTGCCAACTGGCTCTTCTTAGCTGGCCCAGCGATGGTCTTGTTCCCATCGATGACGATGAGTGCCTTCGGGTACTTCTTCAAGAGAGAGTAGACTGTTTTACGCTGGATGTAGTTCAGCGCTCGCGAAGGCCCATACTTGTGAACGTCTGGCGCAGCCGAGAACATGATCTCGTGGGTCAAGACGTTGGCCTTCGCAAAGTCAGAGCCTCTAAGGCGACTCTTGTCTGTGGTGAAACGTTTGCTGTCTTTGAAGCCGGGGTTCTCGAACTCCCACGGAAGCACCACTGCGGCGATTCCGATAGGTCCGGCGATAGCACCCCATCCGACCTCATCTAGGCCGATGACGTGCGTGAATCGTGTAGGATCCTCAACATGCTTTGCGAGGACCACTTCTTGTCGTTTTGTCATCTTACGCTTGTATGGTTTCTTCAGTCTGCGGTAATCAGTCAACCTAGCTCACACGGTAGGAGGAAGCTCTCTGTCGCTATGGAACTGAGCAGTACGTCCACCAAGAGTTCGCCTGCCTCGGATGTACATGAAGACAACCTGAAGTACAGTCGGGTTCTTGACGGGATCGCCCCCTCGTGATCCTAGAAAGGTAACCACTTGCGCTAGACCGGACTTCGTCTCGTCGTCGCTGAGTTGACGTGCGTTTCTATCAGCAGTGACGAAGTCTAGTGGACCGAACAACGTATCGTTCTTGTCCTCTCGCACCCAGTACTCTTGACGGGGTGGACCAAAGGACGTACCGATGTTGTTCGGTGGAATGTTAGACGGGACACCAAGGTCCGTTGGAAGGGTGATCGTGATGCCACGATAGATCCATCCGTTCAACGCCATCCCCAGAGGAGCTACAAGTACGCCTTGTGTCGCTACATGGATAGGGTCGTTGAGGATGCAGTCAATATCGACGATCGGTGTACAACCAGCGTCGTGTGCCATTATAGACGAGTTACCCTTACTGAGCCGGCTACGGGAACATTCTCCTCAACTGTCTGAGTGATAGTTCCGCCAGCGGTTCTGCTTGTCTTGGAGACAATGAGTGGTGCTGTGGGATCCAGACCTAGGATACGAAAGACTTCAAGAAGCTGCGTTGCTTGTGTCGGCGTGAGCTTGACCTTGACTTCTTCCCCAAAGCTTCCTACAACTGAATGAGCTGCGGCTGCTTCGTCCCACACAGCATCTACTATCGCATCTCGCTCCGCTGTTGTCAAGGTCATTGCGTCTCCCGGCGCGGCACGACTAGAGACAAGAGCATCCAAGTTGGTCCCAAGGATCGCTCCTGCGGTTCCTGCTCCAAATGCACCCGGGAGAGGTTCACCCCAGACTCCTGCAACAATCGCAGCAACGCTAGGCGCACTTCCTGCGGCGACAGCATCGCGGATATCTTCGAGTGTATCGTTACTTCGATCAAAGGTGCCAGCGCTTCCGTCGGCAATAGTGTCGATGTCTTCCTGTGTGACATTGACTTCCACCTGAACTGTGGTTCGTGCAAATGGACTTGTGCTATCTACTTCGATCGCACCACCATAAGCTCCTACGCCATGTGTTCCCATGAACCCTGTGTTCATGTCGAAGTAGTACACGCCAGGCTTACCACTCTCAGTCACGGAAGGAATAGGCATCGTCAACGTATCTGCTGGGTTACGGACATTGACTGAGAAGTCAATAGACGCAATACCCGTTACAAGCCTACCATTTCGTTCTACGCGGAAGTAAACTCGACGTGCTTCATCTGTGCGGGAGAATCTAGCGGTCATCGAATGACTCCTGTATCGCTCTGCGCCTGTGCCAAGATGATGACACGATCACCCACACCTGGGGTGAACGGCAGCGGTTCGGTTGGGATGAACTCCCCCGCAGTGTTGTTGTACTGTCCGATGCGCCGCGCTACGAGTACGCCCGTTGGTGCTTCAACCAGGATTGTCATGTCGTTCCAGAAATCGTCAGCCTCAGTTCGGCTAGTACGAATACTCGTGGCTGATGAACCCGCAGCTACCGTAACCTCAATCAGTTTCGTGACGCTGGCGAGGTCAGATAGAGCAGTAGCAGAGGCGCGGCTAGAAATAGCAGCGTCAATGTTGCCGCCAGGAAATGGAGTTGCATCAGAAAGGATGTCAGCTTGAGTAGCTCTGGTAGAGATAGCAGCATCTACGTTTGCTCCCGCGAATGGTGTGCTGTCCGATAGAATCTCGTCTCTGATTTCCTGAGCACCTGAAGTTGCCACGGCCGAAGCATTTACTGCGTTCGCGGCCAGTGTCATTGCGTCACCCGGTTCGGCCTTCACCTGAAGTTCAAGTCCTGTAGTACCTGCTGTAGTATGACCTGCTGTAGGCTCATCCCACACAGCATCTACTACATCAGCCTCTGCCGCAGGTGTAAGATCCATTGCATCTCCTGGCTCAGCCTTCGCCTGGACCTCTTCACCGAAGGTGCCGGCAGCGACGTGTCCTGCAGTCGCTTCGTCCCACACACCGTCTGCGATAGCTGCGATGTCCACAGCGCTCGATGCGATGCGGCTGAGGACGATGACACGGTCACTCACAGCAGGCGTGAATGGAAGTGCAGGATCCACCGTGAAGGCACCGTTGGTGTTCAGGTAGCCTGTGATTCTTCGAGCTGCTACGCCCGCAGAGTTCACCACAATGAGCACCATCTCATCGTAGAATCCGTCTGCCTGAGTTGCGCCAGTTCGCACCTCAGTAGAGGAAGAACCGGCAGTTGCTGCGAGGTCGTTGGCGATGAGGGAAGCGAGGATGTCCTCGATGGTCCCTGTGTCAGTTGTTGGGTCGGTTTGGGTGCCGTCCATTGCGAGACGGAAACGGATCTGCTCACGCTCTGTTGGAGTCCAGTCACCACCTGCTCCGGTGGTCCAGGCTCCTGCACCGTGTGTAGCGGTCAACTCGATGTCCACCTGCTCAGGCAGATCCCTGGCTGCGACATCCGCAACTCCGAGCAAAGCATTGAGGTTAGCGTTGTTGGTACGCTGAGAGATGAGAGCACCGAGCGCCCGCAACAGGAGACCTGCCGTGTCGGCAGTTCCGTGCGCGGCAACGATGTCTTCATCCCACACAGCATCAGCTGCATCGGCGGCTGAGTGACTGGAGCGCGAGGAGATCGCAGCATCGATGTTGGCTCCAGCGAACGGAGTCGAGTCACTCAGGATCTCGTCTCGGATCTCCTGGGCTCCGCTAGTAGCCACTGCGGCAGCATCCACCGCATCGGTCACCAAGTCCATCGCGTCGCCGGGCTCGGCCTTCGCCTGTACCTCCGCACCAAAGCTTCCCGCTCCGACGTGCGCAGCTGTAGCCTCATCCCAGACCGCATCTGCCGCGTCTGCTGCTGTGTGGCTGGAACGGGAGCTGATAGCTGCGTCGATGTTGGCGCCCGCGAAAGGTGTGGAGTCCGACAGGATCTCATCCCGGATCTCCTGAGCACCGGAGGTCGCGACGGCGTCAGCGTCCACCGCATCGGTGACGAGGTCCATGGCATCGCCTGGAGCTGCAAGGTCATCCAAGTCCTGCGCGAAGAAGGCGACCGATTGTCCACCCGTGTCTCGGACACGAGGAGTCGTAGAGTCCACGTCGATGGTCACACCATACTGGCCTGCACCATGTGTGTTAGTGAATGTAGCTGAGATATCGAAGAAGTAAAGGCCGCCACCATGCTCCGTGATTGTCGGTGCGGCCATCGTAGCAGAGTTTCCAGGATTTCGAACTGTGACTGTGATGTCTACAGCAGCAACACCAGTAGCAGGCGCACCCGTACCCAGACGCAGGTTGAACCAGTATCTATACGCTACGTTGACCTTGCCGATGCTACGAGCCATCTATCAGTCCTCTTCTGTCCCCTTCTCCTCATCTGCCTTCTTGGCAGCGTCTACACGCTCTGCAAGCGTAGGTCCAGGCTCCTCTTCAGCCTTCTGTTCTGTCTTCGTCTTCTTCATTTTGTCCACAGCCATGTTCGCTGCCATTTGAAGATCAGTTAGAATGGCTACAGAAACGCTGACTGGTTGATTTGGACTAGGATTACTCTGAATGTAGCTCACGATAGCTTTCGCTAGCTCAGTAGGAATCGTGATGTATTCAGGTTCATTCACGTCTTTGATCATTGGATGGTCCCCACGTAGTATCCACTTGCGATGAGGTAAGTATACAACGCAATCGCTGTATTGTCGAAGAGAGTCAGACTCAACGATGTAGGATACGTAGTACCTACCAATATATCGAATGCTGGATTTGCTGGCATTTCAACACCACCAGGTCCAACATGTGCGTCTCTGTTTTCAACTATAACTGGCTTGGCTGCTGCTTTGGTTGCCGGCAACCATACACCGTTCACAGTGTTTCCATACTCTGTGATGATTCTGAGCTGACGTCGTTTGATATCGACGTGGAAGTCGACAATCTCAACCTCACTGTAAGTCTCTGCAGGCTCACCATGAGTTTGTGGAATCTGAAGTGGTGTATCTAAGATGATAGGCATATCCGGTCCCCTTATACCAGAAGTATATCGAATGAAACGTTGATAGCACCAGCCGATGTATTTGCTTGTGCTTCAAAGTAGATGTCACTACGACCAGGAATAGCAGTCATAGCCAAAAAATCTCGTTGTGATTCACCACTGAACTCATCCCATGCCTGCAAGATTCGTGGGCTTCCCACAGGTACTGCGGTATCGTCAGCACGTTCACGACGCATGAGACGTACACTGCCGTCCTTCGCCGTCGAGTAATAGACACGTGCTCGCGCTAGATACGCCATCTTCCCATCTGGCACAGAGTAGTGTCCAAGTTGTGTCTGACCAATCTCTGCTTCGAGATTGGCAACGATCAATGCGCCAGGATTCGTCTCAATGATGATGTTTCCTACATTCGCGCCTCCGTATGTACCTGACTCCGAAACAAAGGCACGATTGATCCTGATGAAAGTGGTCGTAGTATCAGCGCTGGCTGCTGCTCCAGCCGTTGCCAGAGTTTCGGTTGCTTCGTTCCAGTTCTGATCAAGACCCTCGATTGTGATCTCGCGCGCACCAGCTCCCGCTGCCGTATCCGCAGCGTTTCCGCCTGCCTGAATACGCACAACGCTCGCGGCTGTAAGCCAGTTGTATGCTCCACCATTGAACCAGACATGTTCAAAAGCACCGGTTCCCACATTTGGGTTCTTTCCGAACTTCTGAACGACTGTGATGCCCTCTGCAAGTCCACGACTATAAGCAAGCTCGTCGACAAAGGGTCTGTAAGTCATAGGATCCACCACTCCGTTCCATCACAGACAAGAGTAATGCTGTCGTATTGAGACGAAAGAACAGCTGTCAAAGCGCCATCAATCGTTTCAGCACCGTTGCCATCGATAGTGAGTGTATTTGTACCGATATTCTTGATCTCGTATGTAAGCCCTGCATTACCAGCTACAGCCGGAAGTGTAACTGTGAAGGTACCGCCTGTCGTCTCACATAGTACGACATGATCGGTCGTTGCACTCAGTGTTGTTGCGCCTGAGATTTCTCGCTCGGCGATTAGACGTGCCGCCCCAGTATCTAGCGGACCATCGATGAGCACACCTGCAGCACCCTGAAAACGAGCACAGTAGTTGAGTGTACCGCCGACAGGATTGGAAGTAACAAGCAAACCATAGCGATTTGTACCCTGCGACATCGATGTCTGGATGAGTACATTCGCTGCGTCGACAATCGATCCTCCAGTGAGCGATATAGTCGGTGCATTGATTGTCCATGTGGCGAAGTTTGTGATCGCATGGCCAACGCTAATAGCACTGGAAGAGGTGAACAACACCTCAGAGTAGTCACCAGCAAGGTTTGTGGCTCTAAGACCTGGTGAGAATGCAAATACCCAGTTGTTGGTTCCATCTGCAACAGTTGATGGTCCAAATGCGATTTCGCTAGTGTCGAAGTTGAGCGAAGCCCCAGTTGGGGATGTGATGGACACATTGTTTGGGAAGGCATCGAAATCCCAATCGAGACCTTCATTGTTTGTTCCACCAACTCCAATCATACGCAGCGTACCAGCTGCAGGACGGAGTAGATCAACTCTATTTGCACCTGGCGTTCCCAAAACAAGGCTGATGCCGTTGTTCATGTGGAGATCACCAGCAAACTCAGAAACAGCAGCACCCGTATGACGGATGAATGTTCCTGTGCTCATCGCTGAGTTGATACCGTAGATGGTCGAAGGACCAGTTACGTCTACAATCTCGTAGGCAGTAAACGTTCCGACCGTACCACCAGCAGTCAGAGTCACACCCTTACTGGTAAAGTGAGTCAGGGTAGTGATGGATGCTGAACCAACAGTTGCATCGACTGCTGTAGCAGCAAAGTACAACTCTGCACTTGTTTGTGTGATAGAACCGCCAGCAACGTTTGGTCCCCAACGCGGCTGTGCTCTCATAGCATTGTGTTGAGAACATGTCTGCGCAGATCCATCAGCGCGTGTTGTGTACTGATCAAGGAACAGATACACCGGTCCGACGTTTGCACCTGCTGCTTCGACAACCACTGCTGCATTGACGAGGAGCTGACTAGCGAAAAGGAAGCCCAAGTCTTCGAAGCGTACTCGGTGCGTCCAGTTCACGAAGCCAGGTGCCGTATCGTTTCCGAGCCCGCCTCCAGCCGGAATGTTCAGCGTGATGACACGGCTAGCATCCGAAAAGAAGAGCGAGTTGTTAGTACCTGTCGCTGTGGTGATACTGAAGTCGTCTGGGAATGTTTCAATGCCCATACGACCCGTCGTATCTGGCCACTGGCCACTGAAGATACGACGACCAGTACGTCCAAGGTCCCACACAGTGTCGGTCATCTGCCAGCGCTGAGCACCGGCTGGTGACACTGTTACAGTGCCGTCTTGAACGGCCAAAAGGTTTGCTGCAGCACCGTCCTGGATCGCGAGCAGATCTCCACCAATACCACCTGCGTCATCTCGAACGATGATTCCGTTACGGGTGGTATCCAACAGGATGGTCGGCAGTGTGCCGTCCCCTGCGTCGTAAACCCCTTGAAGATTTGGAAGACCCAGTACGTCCATACCAGGGCCATTATAGCACGGTCAGATCTCCAGTTCCAGTACAACTGGTCTGTTGATGGGATCGTACCGCAAGTTGCAGATCGACGCGTTCACTACGAGTGTATTACCGATCTGCGCTAGACCGTAACCCTCGTGAATGTGTCCACAAACTACCAGCCGAGGCTGATGTTCGCGAATCCACTCAAGCTGATCCTTACACCCTACACGTTCTCCACGCTTAGTAGCGTCGAGAACACCATAGGGTGGTCCGTGTGTCAGGAGGATGTCCGTGTCTGTAGGCACCTTGTCCCAACACTCGGTCTTCATCAAGGGTCGATGAACGTTGAATGCCCAATCGTGGAACCAGGGCTGCCGAGGCTCGCCCCAGATCTTCAGCCCTTCGGCCTCATACATCTCCTGATTGAGGATGGCGTCGGCCGCAGGGACGTGGGCAGCTGCTCGCTCCCAATCCCGCTCGAAGGTCTTGTCGTGGTTGCCTGGGATGATGACCTTGTGCTTGAAGTCCTGTCGGTCCAACCAATCGCTGAACGACAAAAGCTTTGAGTACTCCCCGTGATAGGTGAGGTCCCCAGCGTGTAGGAGGATGTCACCACTAGGCATGTTCTTGATGTTCTTCGCCTGGCAGTGCGTGTCCGAGATCATCACGATCTTGATGACAGCCATCAGATTGCTCCACAGCGCCATCGATTCACAGCTGCGATGGCCTCAGCTTCCGCTACCACACGATCTTCGTGTGTGACAGAAACGCTTGAACCGCCACACTCAAGCGTGACGGTCCAAAATCCGTGCTTGCACACGTAGCTAGCTCGGCAAGAGGTATTCTCGAACCAAGCCTTGACTTCTTCCTCAGTCATTTGCCCATTCATCTTCAAATGCTACCGGGCGACCCTTTTCCGCCAAGTACTCCCTGTGTGGAATGTATTGTCCCGTCTCTGTGTCCAAGAAGCCCCAATCCTGAACCTTCTTGCCACTGACGAAGATCGTCCACGCCGAACCTTCAATCAGGTCTACGCGGTGGAAGTCATCTGCTCGAATGATGTTGATTCGACCAGGTCCGACACGTTCCTTGGTCCGAATGGGAATAGGAAACGCTGGTGACTCCAACAGACGCTCCTCGATGTAGCCTCCAGTCAGGATGAGACTGCCAGACATCTTCCACGGGTGGTTGTGTAGCTCCCGATCCGTGTCACCCATGTAGAAGTGGTGCAAGTAGATACCAGGTAGCCACCCATTTCGCTTGATGTAGAAGCGAAGAAGGTAAGGTTCTCCCTCGATGTACACCGTGCGGTGCCTCCGAGGAAACAGTTTGACTAGTGTCCAGCACATCCAGTTGATGATTCGAGATAGCATGTCATACTCCTAGGTCACTCCAGTCCCCTCTGGAGTACTTCTTCCAACTCGTACGGTTCCCTGTCACATGACAGGTGACCTTGCCGTCTTGCATTCGGATGGTGCGAACCTTGTCGCCTCTCATCCCGGAACCTGCTTGGTGCTTTCGCGCTTCTGCGACTGAAGCTCTACGAGACGTCTGCCTCTGCTCATGTAGTCGCGAGAGAATGAGCGCACGAGCAAGGCGCTTGTTCTGCGCCTGCTTACGCTCCGTTTCGATACGAACGACAATGCCGGACGGACGATGAGTTGCTCGAACCGCTGTCTCAAGCTTGTTTCGGTTCTGTCCACCTTTGCCGCTCCCCCTCATGTACTGCCAGTCGATGTCTCTATCGTCGAGCCTTATCTCTCGTGGATCGGGCTCGGGCAAGCAGACCACAGTGACAGTAGACGTTTGTACTCTTCCACGCTTCTCTGTTGGAGGCACTCGCTGAAAACGGTGACCTCCTGGTTCGTTTCGGAAGATACGATGAACGTCAGGACCGTGGACTCGGAATACCCGTAGTCCAGGCCGATCATCGATTGGTTCGATTTCAAAGACGCCTCCGAGAAGCAAGCTTCTCGTACAGCTTGAACTGCTCTTCTACCAGGAGCTTCGCATCCTGGCCGCCTTCTCCTGCTCGAATCTCGACAATCATTGATTCTCTCTCAGTTTGAGTAGTCGCCACTCCCACTTGGACATCTTCTTGTCCAGGAGTTGCTGAATCGTCCAATCATCCATACCCAACTCTGCGAGAATGGATGTAGCCACGATGATGACGTCAAGTGCTTCTTCAGCAATCTCTCTCGGTCCCATCTCTGGCTTGTGTTGCGTACCGTGTGTACCTGTGTAGCACAGAACGGCCTCGTTGACTTCCCCCACTTCCTCAGCCAGCTTCATGGCTCGCTGCGAAAGGGTCATCTTGCTCATGTTGGTCAGCTCGCGCACGTGGTCCACGAAGCTCGGTCGGAATCCACGCTACATCGAGGTATGTACGCTATCAGTCATGCACCCTCCAGAAGGAGTCGAAGGCCCAGCCTCAGAGACGTCCGAGGCTTCCATCCAGCGAAAGCTTTCACTCGCGTGATGTTGGGCACCTTGTTAGGCACGTGGTGCTCCGACGCCTTGACCTTCGTGGTTAGGGTAACCGCGTCCTTGCCCTGTGTCAACTGCGAAACGCTATCTGCGAGCCGCTTGATGCTATGCCCGTCAGGATGCCCGACGTTGTAGATGCCCCGCGTTGCGGTCGTCGCGAACTTGTGGATCGCCGAGTCGAGGCACTCAAAGAGATCATCTTGGTACAGGAACGAGCGCTTCTGATAGCCCGATCCGTGCAACGGCAAAGCTTCGCCTCGGCGAGCGGCCATGATGAACTCGTGGACCACGCCCCAGCGAATGTCCGGTCCGTAGACGTTGAAGATGCGGAGCGCCAGCGTCCTGGTGTTCTTCAAGAACAGATGCTCAGCCGTACAAGTATAGAGCTTGCGCCCAGCTGCTGGGTCCAGCGGTGATGCCAGCGACTGCGCCGCATTCTCGCTGACAGGTCCCTCATGGTCCCCGTAGACCCGTCCAGAGGACAGAAGGACCGTCGGGATGCCTGCGCCACAGATCGCCTGAGCCTGCTGTGTGAGCGCTGGTAGCTCAACCAGCACATCCGCCTCTGGTGGGAGCTGGGCGCCAAAAAGGCAAAAGTCCGGCCGCTCACTCCACGGTACGAGGGCGTACCCCGTGTGGATGAGCCGGTCCCGGACTAGCTGCATTAGCGGGTGCTGTCCCGCCACGACGAACTTGATGCGTCCCTTGGTCGACATGTTCCCCTCAGTCTCCGTCTACGCTTGGTTTGGTAGCTGTCAAAAGCCCAGAGGATTGGCAGTAGGAATAGAACAGCGAAAACGAAAAGCACGATCTTCCACCGTGACTCTTCTTCGCGCTCCTCTTCTTCCATACTACTTCCTCAAATCAGTCTCCGCGCACTTACAGTGCAAGAGAATCTTGTTGCATGAGCCGCACTTCGGAAGTGGCTTTACTGGTTCTCGCTTCTCAACTTCCCGGCTTCTTTCCATGTCTCAACATCCATTGTTCGTAGGTCTGAGAATAGACCTACCGAAACTAGCTTACCCTCAGGATCTGTGGTTGATAGTCTCCGACCCGGTGTGTTGCCGTACCATAAGAGGTCCAGTGTATACACCATGTAGTACCACTTCTCGTAGTTCCGTGTGAAGACTAGTAGCGGTATCTTGCTGTCCGGTGATTCTCGAACACACTGTTCCCACCACTTCCAGGGCTCACAGACGTCGCTCTTGATGAGCTGTTCCATGCACCAGTCTTCCTGCCACTTGACCTCGACGCTGAAAGGGAACAACGCGTCAGGGGTGACAACGTCTGCTGCAGCGTTCCAGTCATCTCGGAACTTCTTGGTAGCGAATCCACCACTCATCGGAGTAGAGGCGAAGTCTGCGCCCCACCACTCCTTGAGAAGCTTTGCTACGGCTCGTTGGCCTCTTCCGCCTTTGTCCCTACTCTTCTTAGCCACAGATGTCCGTATATTTGAGGGTCAGCAGCTGCATATGTAGCTCCCGCTCATCGGGTGTCAGCTTGCTCAACCGTTCAAGATCATCATACACCTTGAGTCGCTTGTCGTCAAGGTACTTTCTCCACATTTCAGCGGCCCACGTATCCGCCCAATACTCCTGCTTCCGCTCCCAATCCCCGTCGGTGGTGGTGTAGATCTTGGTTCTCAGACAGAGGACCCCCACGAAATCTCGGAGGCCTCGCCTCTCTAGCGCCTTGACGAAGACCTTGTTCACTCGGCTCTTGCCTTGGCACTGCTCGTCGATGATGGCCTGAATCTCTCTCCTGGTCTCTCCGATCTCTTGATTCTGATCGCACCGTACAGTGAATCTGTGGGTGCCCAACCCGCGTCTGGTGTACAGCTCTCCACACTCAGGACACGGAATCTTTTCCTTCCACCCGTGCGTCATGCTTCTTCCTGCTGGGCTCAAAGACTGCCCGTCTATGCCCCCAGCCGCGGTCCAGACGCTTGAAGATGGTGAACTTGCTTACAGGACAGTCTGGGTGTTCAGCCCATTCCGACACGCTCTTGGTGAGCCCGTCAATGGTCAGCAGCACATTGCTTCGCTGGTTGCGATTCTGCTCTGTGCGTGTAGCCCACTTGACGTTTCCTGGTTCGTAGTCCCCATTCGTATCGATGCGCTCGATGGTGTGGTCTGGTGTAGGCTTTGGCCCCACGGACATGTAGAACGCCTCAAAGCTTCCTTTCCACATGTCACATACTGTGATGCCTCGGCCTCCATAGTTGGGGTAGTCTTTGTTGTTGATGTTGTGACAACGCTGGATCATGTGGACCCATGTGTTGTACTCCGACGTGTTGCGCATTCCATGCGTGGTGCCAGAGGTTGTCTCTTTGGCACAGTAGCGACACATACGGCTCTTGCCCTTCTTGAGGTCCGCGCCTTTGACGTTCTGCAGATATCCGCAGACACACTGACAGCGGTACTTGCCTTTGTAGCCAAGCTTCTCAAGGACGGTCCAAGAGCCGTACACATCACCAATCTGGATGGTCATTCGAACACGCCGTAGATGTCCTCTTCTCGAAACATGTGCAGTGTTCGCCCTAGCAGCGAGACCTCTGTACCTCCTCGTGGACCGAAGAGGACATGATCTCCCACCTTCAACTCTGTCACGTCAGAGCCCACAGCGAGCACAACGCCCTCTGTGACCACCTGACGAGACGTCTCAGGTACATAGAGACCACTCTCTGTCTGCGTCTTGGGGTCTGCTTTCTTGACGAGCACACGATTGCCTAGGGGTCGAAAGTCCGTCATTTCTTCTCCAAGAGTTCAAGGGCCTTGAGATCAGCAGGAGACGCAGTCACGATCCGTGACTCGTCTTCCTTGATCTTCTTGGCCATGAGTTGCATCATCCGGTGCTCCACTACCTCGGGAGGCACCTCTACTACGACTAGAGACCACTGCTTGGTCTCCGGGTCGGTGTTCCTGTGTACATCGAAGTTGCAGGTGAACCAGTCCACGAACCGCTCTGACTGCAAGCACTGCTGCATCAACTCCGAGTAGTAGAGCCTGGTGGCTCTCTCTTCCGTGGTTTCCTCGTCAGCCATAGAGCATCTCCCCCATGGTTTCGATCTGGTCTAGTTCGCAATAGGCCACCTTGTAGTTGGGTAGCAACGGACGCACCTTCTCCAAGATCTCTTCCTCATCGACCTCGTCATCTGGGTGCTCTACGTCCATATCTACCTCAAAGGCGACCTGGTACCACACTTGGTATCGTCTTTTCATCGTAGATCAAGCTTTCTCTTGAAGTCAGCTACTTCACGCTTGGACAGCCCCGGAGGAATGATTCCTGGAGGAACTTCCACCGCGTACTGTTCCATCAAGTGTCGTAGCCACTCTACCTCTTGTTTACTGAAGAAGGACCCACCCAAACGGTAGTCCTCAAAGGCTTCGTAGGCATGCGGCACCCACTTCGCTACAATCTCGTTCCCGATGATGGTCGCGAAGTCTCGGATTTCCTTCTGTGCATGAGGATCCATCCGAAGGGAGAGGAAGTGGAACAGATTGTGAAGATCGATCTTCCAATACGCCTCCGTGTAGGTGCTCAGAGGCAGGTCCTTGCGAGCCTGCTCCCGGGCCACTCCGTTGGTCAGGCGCTCCTGATACACCTCGTCGGCGAACTTGTGGAGCGCTTCCTCCCGTACGGTCAACACGATACCGATGTCCGGGTCGATGAAGTCCGCAGAACCTTGCTTGTTCTTCTTGGACTGCCGTCGCCACTCCTCTGGACTGGTGACCTGCCGACTGTCAATGGCCTCGGAGTATCGTGTGCTGTACTCGTTGACCGATGCAGTGCGGTGTCGAATCCACTGGCGCCATGCATCCATCGGTACACGTACGAGAAGCTTCAGTTCGCACATCTCAAACGGTGTAGTGTGTCGGTGGCGCATCAGATAGCGAATGAGTCCTCGGTCCTCGCGAACCGTCTTGGTCCCCTTACCGTAGCTGACTCGCGCAGCCTGCACGATGGCGTCATCACCGCCCATGTAGTCGATGACCTGAATGAAGCCATCATTGAGCACAGGAAACCTACGTCCCTCAGCGATCATGGCGTCTAGTTCGGCACTCATTTTTTCCCCTACCAATCTCGATCACTCGATCATATTCCGCAGGAGTAAGCGTGCCCTCATCCAAAGCCAGTTGTAGGTCTGGAGGGAGTATCTGCTTCATAGCTTCCTTGCGAATGCCGTACAACAGTTTCTGCCGCTTAGCCAACCCTAGGAACGACACTCCACACGCTAGCGAAACTGCCAAGAAGATAACAGCAGGCAAAAGGCCTGAGCCTGCAATGCTCGACAAGATAACCAACGCCACCATACAAGCAGAAGTGCCGAAAGACATTCCGGCTAGTGCATAGAGTAGTCGGTAGCTCATCCGAACACCAATAGTCCTGACCGGCTTCCCATGGTCACGTTCTGGATTGCGGTCATATCTGGGAAAGTCACAGCGCCACAATCATCGAAGATAGGCTCCGGATGCTGAGGCTCGTCGCCCTCCTCGCCCGCTTCGTGCCATGCCTGCCATGCCTCGTCAGCGGCATCGTAGTCAGCCTGCCATGCGTTGTAGTCACGCGCAGACACCCAACCTGAACCAAAACAGGCTATGTACACCTGACCCTGATCCCAACGGTAAGCGTAGTCTGTCGTTGCGCTCGTCTCCCATGGCCAAGGCCAGCCCTGCTTCGGAAGGGTTCCGTCGCGCTTTGCGAGTCTACGGCCTACGGCCTCCAGGAACTCTTCCTCCGACTTGGCGTTCAGGATCTCATCCACACCTGATGGATACCCATCGTATGCGGAGCTTCCGATCCAATCCAGTTCGCCATCCTTGTTCACATAGTAGTCAGCTCTTGTCCCCATCTCACACCTTCTTCCAAATCTGATCGCCTTCTTCGAACGGCTGCCAGTTACCTAGATTACAACACACAACCTTGTCCCAGTCGTTACCTTCCATGTTGCTCACCAGCATGGAATGATCTCCTGTTTCAGCTTCCAAAGCCTTGACTTCATCCAGTGTGTGAACGACGCCATCGATGTAATACATGCCTGAGACTGTGTCCCAGTGTGTGTCTACTTCGAACTCCTCACCATTCTCTGTCTTGGCAATCCGCCAAGAACGCCGCTTGAAAGAGAAAGCATAGTCGCCTGGAACGGGATCAGCCAACGAAGGGTCAATCCGGTCTACCTTCTGCGAGCGGTACTCTGGAAAGAATCTACCTCCAATGAGATACTCGATGTAAAGTTGTTCGTGTCTCATAGTGTAGCCGCCATTACATCTACGAAGCCTAGTAGATCTTCTACAGACTTATCATTCTGAATAATGACGTCGAAGTCACTGGACTTGAACGAGCGCTGCTCTGCCTCTGAGGCATGACCTTCGATTCCCGTCTTCAAGGACTTGTCGTCCGTCTCTGCACGGATGACGCGGATGAGCTTGCCTCCAGCCTTCCGGATAGCGTCTAGCTCGTTCCGGAAGCGCACGTCCGATACGAGGACACCTGTAGGCACTCCTGCTGCTGGTGCTGGTCCGGTGATTCCCACACGACGGTCGTACTCATGACCATCTAGGACTTGCTCCGCTGTACGAAGCATGCAGTTGACCCAGATGTTCTCATCTGCGACCTCACGGCCCCACTCGGTGCCGAGGTGCTGCAGCATCACGCGAGGAGACAGGCGCGCATGGTTGTTCCCTAGTGCAGAGAACCAGTCAAATAGAGACTGAACGTCAGCTCCAGGCAGTACTGTATCTAGCCATTCCTTGGCGCACGCCTGCAGAGCCTGGGCTGCTGCTAGCCAACCTGGGTCACACTCAGCCGCCACACGACTCAGCTGGGTAGACGGCACGAACTTGGCTCCTCCAGGCCTCACGCTACAGAAGTAGTCGTACCGCTCATCTCGGGCATTCCGAAACTCGCTGGGTCCCCACAACTGCTGGTCTGTGAAGCCAAAGACTTCTCGACCGAGGCGCTTGATAGGATCCGCCAAGGCGATCTTGACGTATCCGTGCTCTTCCACTAGACGATCTGCGACTGTGTCTTTGCCAGACCCTGCCTGGCCTGTGATTCCTACGATTCTCATATCCCCTCAAATCTGTCGTGAAATGCAGCTGCAGTGACACTTTTCACACAACGGACGCCCGCATACGAACGATCCGATTGTCTGATGACATTCTCCTGTGGCCTGTCCTTGGCAGACGTTGCACTTTGTTGAGATGTGGTCTTTGCAGTAGAGTCGAGCGTTGTAGCTTGCGACCGCTGGCTTCTTGCAGAAGCCTACGAAGGCAATGCCGAACTCGCATTCCATGCTCATAGCCCAAACCTATCAGCTTCATCCCAGGACAGTTCGTAGACTGCATTCGGCAGCAGGTTCTTGCCGAAGCGTACCAAGTCGCGCTGTTCTCCCTGTAGTTGGGCTGCGCGCTCGATGAACGACTTGATGGACATCGCATGCCCACTCAAGTTGTAGTCGTCGGTGAGTGCGACGAGTACGACCGCAGCCACTTCCGCGGGGTCGCCTTCTTCGCCAGCGCCACGACGCAAAAGCTCTGCGATCTCCTCCAGCAGCTCTGCCTGGACCTTCTCGATCCGTTGGATGCGGGAGTAGATCTTTCCTTGCAGCTCTTGGCCCTTCATGTAGATGACATCAGGGCGATAGGTATTGAGCTGCTTGCTCTCGGGTTTGAGATCCTTTTCAGTGACTTCAGCCATGCTGTTCCTCCAAGCTAGAGATTCCGTTCTTCTTGACTACGGAAATCTTCTTGGGGAAGAGCTGTTTGAAGTGGTCCTGGTGCGTGATTACGAACACTGAATCGAACCTGTCCTTCTGGTCGTTGAGCAAAGTCATGATGGCATCTGTACCAGACTCGTCTACGTTTTCGAATGGCTCATCTAGGAACCTGAATGACACGCTCTTCGAAGCGCGCATAGCAGCAAGATCCCCAAGAGCAAACGCCACGCAAAGGTTCGCACGAGACCGCTCACCTGCCGAACAAGCTGAATAGCTCTGTCCTCCGTGTGCATTCGTGACAACGATGTTGAACTTCTCCACCATCTTACCCGAACGTAGCTTCTGCTGAGTGTGGAAGGTAACACTCATTTCGCCGTCTGTCAAGAGGTCCGCGTACTTCTTGGCCGCTTCGTTCAGAATCGGCGTCACATGTTCGAGCAAGAAGCTTCGCACTCCCTGCGGGCTGAATCCTGTCAGCCAGTACTCGTAGAGGGCGATTTCGTGCTCCAGGGACTTCATGTCCTTGAGGTGTCTAGCGCCCATGGCTGCCTTCACGAAAGCCTCTTCGGCTGTCTGTGCGATGAGACCTTGGAACGGGTTCTCTTCCTTCTGGAGAGTCCACTGACGGGCTGAGAGCGACTTCATCTGTGCGTTCAGCTGATTCTTCACCGCTTGTGCCTTCTCAGCCTGACTCTTGACCTCCTCGAAACGCTTGACGTCGCCCAGGTGTAGGTCAATGACACTAGTCAACCGTGTGATAGTGTCCTGTTGTCTCTTCTCGGCGTCCACCTTCTGCTGCAGCAGATTCTCGATGTCAGAACTGACATCCTGGATGTGCTCCTGAATCAGATCGCGCTGCTCTTCCAGTACGTCCACCAGCTTAGAACGATACGCGGGAGATACAGCCTGTTGACATGTAGGGCAGTCACCACCGTCTGGAAGCTCTTTGATCAGCCTAACTAGCTTCCGGTGCTCGGCTTGTGCTTGAACCTCAGCTGCTCGCTTTTTGGCCCGCTCATCATCAAATCGACGCATCGTGATGTTGTACGCGTTCTTCTCCGTACGGATGCTTATCGCCTGAGACGCAGCCTTGCTCTTAGATTCCTCAATCTTCTCCTCAATGCCCACAGCGCGGGCGAGAACTCGATCCTGGTCTTCCATCTGAGCCAAGAGAGCTGCAACCTCTGCTTGCATCTCTTCAATCTGCTGAAGCTTGCGCTCTTCATAGGACTCCCACTTCTCTTTGAGACTACCCATTCGAGCTTCACACTCTTCCAGGGCTGTATCCACCGCAGCCTTCTCGACCTCAGCAATGGTGTAGGCCTGTTGACGCTGTTTCAACGCATCCCTGCATCGCTTATGCGCCTCACCCAACACCTCTGTTTGGAGTAGACGTTCCAGCAGCTGCTTGACTTCCTTGTCCGTCATCTCAGATGCACGAACACCAGCGCCAGGCATCATCACACAGAAGGTGACAAAGTCGAGGCCCAGCAGCTGGTTGATGATGTCCTGTGTAGCGGACATGGACGCGGCAGTCATTTCGTGACTCGCCGGTCCTCTGTAGAGTCGTAGGTCGTTGGGCTTTCCAACGCTGTACTTCCTGGTGCGTTCTACCGTGTAGTAGTGCTCACCTTCCGTGAAGGTCACCAGTACACGGCAATCCTTGCCGACCAAACGATTGACCACGTCATCACCGCTGAGGCCGCGGATGGTCTTGCCCCACAAGCACCAACAGAACGCTTCGAGAAGCAGGCTCTTCCCGGCTCCGTTGGAGTCCGCTTTGCCTGCATCCTCGTTGCGTCCTGTGATGACCACCAGTCCTTGGTGGGACAACTTCAGCTCAACTCGTCCGAGTGAACCGAAGTTCTCTATCGTCATTCGGTCGAACTGCACTCGTCTTCTTCCCCTACTACAGTTGCCAGAAGGCGTACCGTGTACTTACCTGGACGAATCAGTGCCTTGTCTTGCTGCTTCGCTGCTTGTAGTACAGCTGCATGAACGAGTTCGGACAGGTGGATTGCCTCCACTCCGTCCTGCTCACTCACCTCTACGTCCACATCAGCTATCAGCTGCAGCATCACGCCGTCAGAAATCAGGATGTTGATGTACTTCATCCGCCTCGGGCCTTTCTCAGAAGCTCGCTGCCCTTCTTGAGGAGAACCTCCGAAGAGAGCGCTTCGTGGGGATGCTCAGCCACCCAAGCAGCGAGTGCTCGCTCTGGATCTAGCTGGTCTGCGGTTAGTGTAAGTCGTGATTCGCTCTTGTCAACCCGTCGAATGGCCTCAAAGGACCCAAACTCTGGATCGACGTCATGCGGGCAGGGGTCACCCACAGGTACAAGATACCGAACAAAGTCCCCGGCTCGTGCAGCATCTAGCTCATCTTGCGTTTCTGCTACGATGAACCTAGGCGCGCTTGGTATCGGAATGTGTTCAAAGTTGACTTTGCCGCGTTCAAGCATTTGAACGTGGAGGAATCCCCTCGTTCCTCCACTGTCCCCCCAGTTGTGTTGGTGCGTCGCCCCAATATACCAACCGTTACCGAACAGCCGCTGATGCTCGTGAAAATGCCCGAAGAGGCATAGCTCGAACTTTTCGTGCGGAACGTCCGATACCGAAACGTCATTATCATCTACGAGTACGTAGTCGCTGCCTACCTTAGCGCCTTGCATGCCTAGATGAGCCAACAGAACTACAGGCCAGCCCCTTTGCTTGTCCGCCAGCTCACCAGCCTCCTGAAGCCGTCGTCTTGCCTCTTCTAGGTTGTCTGTGAACGGCACCGTTATGAAGCCTGTGCGGGAACCAAAACGCTGTATGGTGTCTCCTACGTGGATTCTAGGGTGACGAATCGACTGCAGAGCGTGGGTCTGTCCTAAGCGATCCGAGTAGTCGTGATTGCCTGGGATCATGATGATCGTGCGTTCACGAGGTTCTGCCATTCGATACAACTCTCGCAAAACTAGATTGTACACGTCTGTATGTTGGATAGATCGACGATGAAAGAGATCTCCCCCGAATACCAACGTATCAATACCTTGACTTCTGGCATACTCATCGATGTATCGAAGTACACTCACTGTATCCAGCAATCGAGAGTTGTACAGTCCAGGAAACGTCTTCGAATCGTAATGCTCTACCCGCTTAGCTCCGAACGGAAAGTTGTGTGCATGTAGGTCCGAGAACGCGATGAACTCGTCAATCACTCGCATGGTAGACGCAACTCCATGCGGATCTTGGTCTCTAGCTTCTCCATCAGTGCCTCGTTTTCACGTAGCAGATTGCAAGCGTTGTCACGTCCCTGTGCTCGTTCCCCCAAAATCGTGTACCAAGCGCCGCTCTTCTCTACTTCATCCAGCTCCAACATCAGCGCTGCATCGATCAGCTCACCTGCCTTGTTGACCCCCTGTCCAAACAAGATATCGAACTCACAGGTCCTGAAAGGCGGACTAACCTTGTTCTTGGCCACCTTGATCTTGATTCGGTTGCCAATATCCGTTTCCTTGCCGTCGATAGTCTTCTTGATGCCAGAGATACGACGAATGTCTAGTCGCACAGAAGCATAGTACTTGAGAGCATTACCACCAGAGGTTGTTTCTGGGGAACCGTACTTCACGCCAATCTTCATGCGATTCTGGTTGACGAAATAAAGCACCGTCTTTGAACGAGAGACAGTACCCTTCAACTTACGCAGAGCTTGACTCATAAGTCGAGCCTGCAGCCCTACATGCGTGTCGCCCATCTCACCCTCGATCTCAGCCTTTGGTACGAGTGCTGCTACCGAGTCGATGACGATGATGTCGAATGCACCAGTCTCTACCAACTCGTCTGCAATCTGAAGTGCTTGCTCACCTGTATCAGGCTGCGACAGAACCAATGCGTCCATATCCACGCCCAAAGCTGTAGCATACGCAGGGTCAAGTGCGTGTTCAGCATCGATGAAAGCACACAGGCCATCACGAGCTTGTGCTTCTGCAATAGCATGAAGCGTCATCGTAGTCTTGCCACTGGCTTCAGGACCCCATATCTCGATGATACGCCCTCGGGGATAACCGCCCACACCAAGAGCTGTATCTAGTCCTAATGAACCCGTAGGGATGACATCTACGTCGATCCTCTCCATACTTCCATAGACTCCTACTGTTCCCTTACCGTGGTCCTTATTCAACTTGGCTAGTACCGCAGCTACTTTTTCCTTCTTGTCCATCATCTACCTCAAGGTAAGGATAGCCATCCCTCCTCCCACACTGGTCGTGAGTCTCAGGTGGGAGGAGGGGCGTTCTCGCAGACGTAGTTCAGAGGTTTGCGCGCATCTGTGCTTCGAGGTCTGCCGCGTCACGCGGGACATCGTCTACAGATGTGTCGTCGTCGTCACCCGAAGGTAGTGCGCCTGCCGTGTCGTCGTCGCCTTCAGGCAACGCTGCTACGAAGTCGCCACCCACACCAGACTGGAGAAGATCAAGCATCTCCTGATAAGTCATGGTGAATCCGGACTGATGTAGTGCCGGAATGTTCTCGACATGCGAAGGCTCGAAGCCGACCGGCTTCATGCTAGGCATGACCTGGTACCGAGTCTTCTTCGGGTCCTTGTTCGGGAACCGAGTGATGATGACTGCCTGACCACCTTCCAGTTCAGTGATGTCCTGACCGGTGTCAGTGATGATGCCCAGGATGGTGTCGTGGACCGTGAGGGGTGCGGCGTAGATCTGAATCTTAGTCTCACCAACCTCGAACGGTACATCGTTGTCTGGTCGGTTCTTCTTCCACTCTGCCACATCTTCGGCAGTGTAGACAGGGTCCGACTCATCCACGATGTTGAGAAGGAATGTGGTCTTGGCCCGAGCGTCCTTAGCCAACTGCTTGGCCTTGGCGTTCTTCTTGTCCTTCTTCAGCTCTGCAACGAACTCACAGATAGGACAATCTCCGTCCAAACCCGGAGTCTTCTTCGGACAGAGGACGGGACCACGCTGGTCATCCGAGATGTTCCAGTGCTGTGCGACTTCTCGCCAGTACTGTCCTTCGAAGACCTGAAGCTCTGCAGAAAGCTCCTTCCCTTCGCCAAGGGGATCAGTCCAAGGTGGCATGATCCGGACACGGTTCTTACCGTTCTTCGGACGCCAGAACTGTGCCCCACTACCGCCTCGCCTCGAAAGACGCTCTTCGGTATCCTGCTTGGCTGCTCTTGCTCGATCTAGTACGCTTGTCATGATTGTACTCGTTTCATAGTTGTAGGTTATCGGTTACCGCCAACAACACCCCTAGCCGCATCTTCGCGGTCACGGATGCTGATGTCGGAGATGCCCTCAGCACGGTGGGTTGCCCCTAGCTGAATGAGCATATCTCGTCTGTGAATCATAGCATCTCGTGCAGCCTTTAGCAAGCCCGCAGTGCGTTTTGCGTCGAGATATTTGTTCAATGATTCCACATAGTTCGTGTGTGTGATGACGGTGTTCTCCACCATCTTCTCTGTGAGCCGGACACCGCTCGCCTTGCCGTCCATCCGGGTGGCGTGGTCAAGGCGTGCGTAGTCCCGCTCCAGTGCCCTCTTGAG
>JABAOF010006230.1_pt1 | contig 29366 bp, 21 predicted proteins | sample 7062171 | NCBI WGS metagenome assembly JABAOF01 (sample SAMN14538628, study PRJNA623070) | marine sediment metagenome | biome: marine biome [ENVO:00000428]; feature: marine pelagic biome [ENVO:01000023]; material: deep marine sediment [ENVO:00002113] | place: India: Gulf of Khambhat ...
AGCGGCTAAAATTTTAGAAAAGGAACAGGAGATCGAATTCGAAATCATAGGCTCAGGTCAATTAACAGAAGAAATCAGAAAATTGGTTAAAAAATTAGAGATAAAAAACGCTAGTTTTATCGATTGGGTCAATTATGGAGACCTTCCTCATCATATTCAGAGGGCGGATATTTGTTTAGGCATCTTTGGCACCACCCATAAGGCACAAAGGGGCATCCCGATAAAAGTCTACGAAGCTCTGGCCATGAAAAGACCTGTTATAACAGGAGACTCATCTGCTGCACGAGAAGTCTTCAAGCATAAGGTCAATTGCATCTTATGTGCCATGGGTAACCCTGAAGCACTGGCTGATTCTATTCTCTTGCTTAAGGAGAATAAGGATTTGAAAGCGGAGATTGCAGAAGCTGGATATAAATTGTACCAAGATCTTTTTTCATCTGACCGAATAGCGAGCGAATTTGAGGCAGCCCTGAATAAATGTGTTCATTAAGAAAATGAAAGCACCAGGCCTGAATGCAGCTTTCCCCTTGGACGCTGCAATGATCTATAATTATATTTAGATATCATGAGAAGGAATTCTGTCTTAGATGAATAATTCGCCTCCGAAGCAAGTCACAAGTGTTCATTTCGAACTCCAGGATAAAAANNTTTGAACTCCAGGATAAAAAAAAGTCTTCCTTCCAGAAATACAAACACCTTACCGTAGGAGGAAAGGGATTCTTTTTCCTCCTCATGTATGAGATGATCACTTCTCTATTTGGAAATTTCCCAGGCGCTCTAGGGTATTTCTTGAGAGCTAAATTCTACAAGCTCTTGTTGAACCGGGTGGGTAAAGGCGTAATCTGGGGCAGAAACGTCACCCTGAGACATCCACACAAAATAGAGATCGGAGATAATGTGGCTATCAACGACTATGCTGTCCTTGACGCCTACGGAAATGAAAAGAGCGGTATCAAGATTAAAAGAGGAGCTCTAATCAGCAGAAATACAGTCATCAACAGTAAAGGAGGCTTTATCGAAATCGGAGAAAGAACAAACGTGGGAATGATGAGTGTCATATTCTCGAGAGATTGTAAGGTTCGAGTCGGAAACGATGTTCTAATGGCCGCCTACTGTTATCTTATGGGTGGGGGCCAACACTCTATGGAAAGAACGGATATTCCTATCGCCTATCAAGGAGCTGAATGTCAAGGAATAGAGATAGGAGATAACGTCTGGCTAGCATCTGGAGTAAAAGTGCTTGATGGGTGTAAAATCGGAAGAGACAGTGTGATCGGCACTAATTCTTTTGTTAATTCTGATATTCCAGACTTTGCCGTTGCCGCTGGCTCCCCGGCCCAAGTCATCAAAAAGAGAAAATGATTATAAGATGATTTCGCCCTTTCGGGGCTCGCAATGACATATAGAAAGAGAATAACATATAAAAGAAGAACAATAAGAAATGGCATTAGAAATGAAACCTACAATTTCAGGCAATTAAGCAAAAATATAAGATGGTTAATCGACTAAAAGAAATTGTAAAGTTCAAAAACCTTGTCTACAACCTGGTTTCTAGAGATCTAAAGGTCAAATACAAAGGATCCATTCTGGGGTTTTTATGGTCTCTGTTAAATCCTCTGATCATGCTGATCGTCTACACCATTGCTTTTAAATACATCATTAAGATCCGGGTTGAAAACTTTCCTCTTTTTTTCCTATGTGCCTTCCTCCCCTGGACTTTTTTGAGTCTATCCCTTTCCATGTCTGTCAGCTCAATCAAAGATAATGCCAATCTGGTGAAAAAAGTCTATTTCCCCCGCGAAATACTTCCTCTCTCCATCGTTTTTTCTAATTTGGTCCAATTCTTGCTGACTTTCATCATCCTCATCCCTGCGCTTGCCATATTCAAGGTTAAACTGGGCTTCCCTCTAGTCCTCCTGCCTCTTATTATCATCTTCCAGCTCGCCTTTACCCTGGGATTATCCTACATCCTTTCGGCCTTGAATGTCTTCTACAGTGATGTCCGACATCTTTTAGAGATTTTTCTTCAAATCTGGTTCTGGCTAACACCGATCATCTATCCGGTCAGTTTTGTCCCAGAAAGATTTCAAAGCCTTTATAGGTTAAATCCGATGGTTTTGTTTGTGGAAACTTACAGGGATTCTCTTCTTTATAACCGATGGCCCTCTCATTTTGATTTAATTTCTCTCTTTTTCATAAGCGCCGTTTTTCTGACCATCGGCCACCTTGTCTTCAATGGCTACAACAGAAGATTTGCGGAAGAAATATGATGGATGTTATTAAAGTCCAAAACGTTTCTAAAAAATTCAGAATTTATCACGAAAAAAATCTGAACCTGAAATATGCCGTTTTAAACTTCCTGACTGGAAAGAGATCTTCCTATTACGATGAATTCTGGGCGTTGAAAAATATAAACTTAGACATAAAAAAAGGAGAAACAATCGGCATTATCGGAGAAAATGGCTCTGGAAAAAGCACTCTGCTCAAGCTCATAGCCAAAATCTTATATCCGGATGAAGGGGATATCTTCACTCAAGGTAAAATTGCCTCCTTGATCGAGATCGGAGCCGGCTTTCATGCTGAACTGTCAGGAAGAGAGAATATTTACATTAATGGCTCCATCCTGGGTTTTACAAAGAGAGAAATCGATGCTAATTTAGAAAAAATCATAGACTTTTCAGGGCTTCAGAAGTTCATCGATAATCCGATAAAAACATATTCTTCTGGCATGTATGTCCGATTGGGATTTTCCATCGCTATCCATGTTGATCCAGATATCCTGCTCGTGGATGAAATACTGGCTGTGGGCGACGAAAAATTCCAGAAGAAATGTCTGCAGAAAATTGCTGCCTTTAAAAAACAAGAAAAAACAATTGTCATCGTCTCTCATGACCTTCAGACCATAGAAGAAATATGTGATCGAGTCTATCTTCTCGATGATGGCCTGCTCGTATCAGAAGGAAATCCCGTCGATGTCATCTCCGAATATCATAAGATTTTATACACAAAAGAAGAAAGGGGATTAAGAGCAGAACAAATGGAAGCCGCAGAAGAAGAGAAAATGCCAAGTGAAGAACCTCCTCCTCAACAAGAAGCACTCCCCCGAGAAGAAGCACACGCTCAGCCAGAAATGCCTCCATCACCTCCAACCCACCGCTGGGGAAGCAAAGAGACCGAAATAACCAATATTGAATTCTTTGATGAAGAAAACAAAAAAACCGATGTATTTAAGACGGGCAACTTGATGAAAGTCAGAATCCATTACATGGCACACGAAAGAATCGAAATGCCTGTTTTTGGCATAGCCTTTTACCGCGAAGAGGGAATCCATATTACAGGCCCCAACACCAAAACAAGCAATTACTCTATCGACTCCATCGAAGGGCAAGGTTTCATAGAATACATTATCCACTCCATTCCGTTTCTTCCTGGCACCTATTTTTTCACAGCAGCTATCTACGATTTTCCCTGTTTGCATGCTTATGATCACTGGGAAAGATGTTTTAGGTTCAGTGTGATAGAAAGTGATAAAATCAAGGAAAGATATGGCGTTGTCCATATTCCCTCTGAATGGAGGCATCATGGTCGGCGATAAGTTATTGGACATGCCCTTCGATCAATATCAACGCTACAGAGCGACTGCAGAAATCATAGCCATCATCAAAAGAGAAACAGGCAGAGAGCGACTCAAAATCCTTGACGTGGGGGGCTATTATAAAAACGCAGAAGGTCAAGATACTCTTCCCCTTAAAGATTTCTTACCAGAAGAAGAAATTTTAGTTCTAGATATAGCGGATTGCCGGCTGGCTCCCTATGTCCGGGGAGACGCAACAGCCATGCCCTTTTATCCCAAAACATTCGATGTGCTCAATTGCCAGGATGTCTTGGAGCATATTCCTCCTGAGCTAAGAGAAAGATTTCTGGATAATCTTTTAAAAACCAGCAAGGAATTCCTCATTTTAGGAGCTCCATTTAAGACAGAGAACAGCGTCCTTGCTGAGAAAATATTGTACGAGTACATCTTAAGAACACTAAAGGGAAAACACAGAGAACTGGAAGAGCATATCAAAAAAGGTCTTCCTGAATACGATTTTATGGAATCTTTCTTAAAGAAGAAAAAACTGAGCTTCTGTGATTTTCCGAGTGGATATCTGAACAACTGGTTGCTTTTGATGATGGTCAAACACTATGTTATGGACCTTCCTGATTCCCAAAACCTGGTCACGATGATCGATAGATTCTATAACCGGAATTTTTACGAGAGTGACCAACGTCCTCCAGCTTATCGCCAGATGTATATGGTCAGCAAACTCAAGAAAAATGAGCCCCTATTAAGAATAATATCTGATAAATTCGAAGATTACAGGGAAAAACACAAAGATTTGACTCTAGAAAAGACAGATTTCTCCAACCTTCACACTCTTCTGAGCCTGGAGGCCTTGAAAGATAGGAATAAAATTGAAGGCTTAAATACACATATAAACCATCTTGATGGACAGATAAAGCAGCTGGAGAAGGTCATCAAAGACCAGAATATCCATCTCCAGAATTACAAAGAAGAAGTCTATGAAAAAAAGATCCATATCTTAAATCTTGAAAAGAAGATAGACGATCAGAAGATTCATCTGCAGAATTATAAAAGGGATATCAAAGAAAAAGAGAACTTCGTCCAAAACTTGAAAAAGGAAGTTAACCAGCAGAAAAAGGAAATATATGATAAGGAGGTCCATATCCGGAACATCGAAAACAACATGAACCTTATTCTTAAATCCAAGGTCTGGCGATTTGCTGATTTTTTCAGGAGAGTCTTCTATATGAAGATTCTGAAAATATTCCCTCCCCTTCAAAAATCAGCATTGACCATAACCCGTGAAGGCTTCCCCTCCTTCTGGCGGAAAGTTAAAAAAAGAGAGAGGATGCGCACAAAAGATATCTATGATATCTGGATGGAGCAAAATTCTCTAACCGAGGAAAACATCAGAGCCATCAAAGAAGAAATCGAAACATTTCCCCATAAGCCGAAAATCAGCATCATCATGCCAGTTTATAACGTGGAGAAAATCTGGCTGGAGAAAGCTATAAAATCTGTCCTCGATCAGCTCTACGAGAACTGGGAATTGTGTATCGTGGATGATGCCTCAACAAAGAAACATATCAGAGAAACACTCAAAAAATATGAACAAAACGAAAAGATAAAAATCAAGTTCCTCAGAGAAAACAGCGGCATCTCAGAAGCCTCAAACCAGGCCATATCTTTAGCTTCAGGAGAGTTTGTAGGATTTCTAGACAATGATGATGAACTCTCCATCGATGCTCTCTACGAAAACGTGAAGCTTCTCAACAAACATCCAGAGGCAGACCTGATTTATAGTGATGAAGACAAATTGAATCCAGAAGGAAAGAGAATTGAACCCTATTTCAAGCCTGAATGGTCGCCGGATCTCTTTCTTTCCTATAATTACATTTGCCACTTTACCCTCTGCCGCAAGAAGATCTTAGATAAAATCAAGGGATTCAGGAAGGGCTTCGAAGGCAGTCAAGATTATGACCTACTGCTTAGGTTTACTGAAAAAACAGATAAAATCTTCCACATCCCTAGAATTCTTTACCACTGGCGGCAAATAAAAGGATCTGCGGCCACATTTCATAAAGAAAAAATCACCCATCTTGAAAAGACAATGAAAGCCCTACAAGACTCTCTAAAAAGACGAAAGATAGATGCCAAGGTGGAAAAAGGAATCCATTTTGACCAGTTTGAAAGCTACAGGATCCGCAGAAAGATTAAAGGCTTTCCTCTAGTTTCCATCGTTATCCCGATGAGAGATATGGTCTCCTTTCTGAAAAGAAATCTCCGCGGCATCGAAGAAAAAACAGACTATAAAAATTATGAAGTCATCATCGTCGACAACAACAGCCGGGAAAAGGAAACGCATGATTATTTTAACACTCTTAAAGAAAAGGATAATATCAGAATCATCGAGTATAAAGATGAATTCAATTTCTCAAAGATCAATAATTTTGCTGTCAAAAAAGCCAAAGGGGAACATATCCTTTTTTTAAACAACGATATAGAAGTCATATCACAAGGCTGGCTGACGGGCATGCTAGAACATTCTGCCAGGAAAGAGGTGGGTGCTGTAGGAGCAAAGCTAATATTTCCGAATGATACCATCCAGCATGCGGGGACGGTTCTAGGATTAGGGGGGGTAGCCGGACACTCTCACAAACATTTTCCTTCAGAAAGCGACGGTTATTTTGGAGCACTAAACACCATCCGTAACTACAGCGCGGTAACCGCAGCCTGTCTGATGACCAAGAAGAAACTGTTTGAAGAGGTGGGCGGATTCGATGAGATTCATCTCTCGGTTGCCTTCAACGATGTGGATCTATGCTTGAAAATAAGAGAAAAGGGCTATCTTGTCGTCTATACGCCTTATGCCGCTTTGTATCACTTTGAATCGACAAGCCGCGGCTACGATCTCAATCCTGACGAAATCATGTACATGAAAAACAGATGGGGGAAAATCTTGTTCTCTGATCCTTATTATAATCCCAATCTCACTCTGGACAGCGAAGACTTCAGGATCAAAATCCATTAAGATGGGATGTGATCTCTCGGTCATTATCGTCAACTGGAACACTAAAGATCTCTTGCGTCAATGTATCCAATCAATAAAGGCTAATACCCAAAAAATTTCCTATGAAATCATCGCTGTGGATAATTTCTCTTCAGATCGAAGTGCAGAAATGGTGGAGGCAAACTTTCCAGATGTCCACCTCATCATCAATAGAGAAAATAAGGGCTTTGGACGAGCAAACAACCAGGGATTAGCCAAAGCCGGGGGAAAATACATCTTGTTTTTAAACAGCGATGTCGCAGTCAATAAAAATTGTCTCGATCAGATGTTCGATTTCATGGAAAAAAACCCAGATATAGGAGCCTCCTCCTGCAAGTTAACCTTTCCTGACGGCAGGCTTCAGCATTCCTGCCGGGAATTTCCTACTTTTCGAGTGTTCTTCTTAATGCTTCTAGGTTTGAGATATTTTTTTCCTAATATGAAAATCTTCCGGAAGTATCTTATGCTCGATTGGGACCACTCAGACTTAAAAGAGGTCGATCAAATCATGGGCAGTTTCATGTTCATCAGAAGAGAGGCTTTAGAACAGATCGGAAGCTTTGATGAGAGATATTGGATGTATTTTGAAGAAGTGGATTTGTGCTTGAGGATGGCTAAGGCAGGCTGGAAGATCGTTCACTATCCCTATGCCTCGGCTGTCCATTTCTTATCTAAGAGCTCAGAACAATGGAATGAGATGAAGAGAGTCTCTGAATTCCAGAGGAGTCTTCTCAAATACTTCAAAAAAAACAGAAAGTTCTACGAGTATTTTATTCTTCTGTCTTTGAGTAAAATAAAATACTTATTTCTTTTTCCCGTTCTAAAACTCGCTAGAAAAGCCTGAAAACGATGTGAAGCATACTATCTAGAAATGGAAAAGGGTAAAGTAAGTTTTATTGTCGTCAACTGGAATGGTAGGGAAACTATAAGAGAATGCTTAGATTCCATCTTAGCTCAGACATATAAAAACAAAGAAATCATATTTGTTGATAATCATTCTTCTGACAATTCCCTAGAGATAGTCAAGAAAAAATATGATCTCGCTAAACTCATTGCTCTGAAAAAAAACTATGGCTTTGCCAAGGCAAACAACATTGGCTTTGATCAGGCCAATGGAGAGTACGTTGCTCTAGTCAACAACGATGCTGTCTTGGATAAAAATTGGCTGGAGAAAGCCATCTATGTTTTCCAGAAAGATAAGAATGAGAATGTTGGCAGCGTAGCTACAAAAATCATAAATTATCATCAGAGGAATTTGATCGACACGGCGGGCGTTGAATTTCTAGGATTCGGAGCAGGCTGGGACTACAAGGGACTTTCTGTCGACTCTCCAGAAGTCAATCAAAGGAAAGAAGTCTTTGGAGCCTGTGCTACGGCTGCCCTCTACAGGAAAAATATCCTCGATGGAGTCGGGCTTTTTGACCCCCGGTATTTTATTTATTTTGAAGATACAGAATTGGCCTTCAGGATAAGGTTGTTTGGCTATGGATGTCTCTATGAACCAGAAGCCATATGCTATCACTACGGTGGTGTAAAAAAAGACAAAGAAAGCAAATTTTATATAGACTATGGCAGGAGAAACATTGAATATCTGTTCATCAAAAATATGCAGGGACCTCTTCTGGCCAAATACTTCCTGAGTCACTATCTCTACGAATCTGCCCTTTTCATGTTTTTTTTATTTGCAGGAAAAGGGATTCCTTTCCTTAGAGCAAAGATTGAATTTCTTAAAAACATGGGCTATCTGCTCCAGGAGAGGAAAAAGCTGAAAATGGCTCTGAAAGAAAAGAATAAGCTCAGAGATATCTACAAAGTCGAGCAATATTTCTTTGGTTCTAGACTGCGCGGACTGCGGGATAAAATCAAAAAAGCTGTAAGCACCTACAAGTCCTATATGAATTTAAATTAGAGAAATGCCTGTTGCCAAAAGACTTCTTTTCCTGAACAGATCTTTTTACCCAGACGTGGAAGCCACCGGTCAGTTGTTGACAGAACTTTGCGAGGAATTGGAGAATGACTTTGAAATTCATGTGATCTGTGGAAATCCTCTTTATCGAAAAGTGAAGAGCAAAGGACTTGTCAATAGATCTCAACACAGAAAGATCACCATCTGGAGGATAAATAACACAACCCTTTCTAAGAGATATTTCATCACTCGATTCATCAATCTCTTTTCCTATTTCATTCTCTGCTCTATCTGGGCTTTTGTACTGAAAAAGATGGATTGTGTCATCTCAGAGACAGATCCACCACTCTTGGCTCTGATTGCCTACCTCTACAGCCGGATTCGCCCCTGCCCTTTTATCTATTATTCCCAAGATATCTGGCCTGAAGTGGGCATCATAAATAGAAGAATGACTAATCCAGTCCTCACCAAAATCTTAGCCATGGGCAATAGATTTCTATATAAACAGTCCACTCAAATCATTGTTCCCGGAAGAGATATGAAAGAGAGATTAGAAATAGAGAAGCATCTCTCCCCAGGTAAAATCGAGGTTGTCGAGAATTGGGCAGATCCCAGCCAAATTTTCCCTATAAGTNNGTCATGTATTCAGGAAACATCGGCCTCTCCCAGGATCTGGAAAATATCATTCATCTGGCAGATGCCTTGAAAGAACAGCAGGAAATCTTATTTTTATTGATTGGAGAAGGAGCCTCCAAAGAAAAACTGGTAAAAATGGCAGATTCCATGGAACTGGAAAACATAAAATTCCTTTCTTACCAAGAGAAAGAGGATTTAAAGTTTTCCCTGAACGCGGCCCACATTCATCTTGTCACCCTGAAAAAGGGGATGAAGGGAATCATCGTCCCCAGCAAGGTTTATGGGATTATGGCTGCAGGTAAGCCATTCATCGCAGCCGTCGATAAAGGCAGCGAAATAGATAAAATCGCGAAAGAATTTCAATGTGGTATCGTGAGCAAACCTTCGAGTGTAGAGGAGCTAAGAAAGGCTGTTCTCTGGGCCTACAAAAATAAAGATAAAATACGAGAAATGGGAGAAAACGGAAGAAAGGCCTTTGAGAATCATTACACGAGGAAAATCAGCGCTCAAAAATTTAAAAAAACAGTAGAAAACATAATTTAAGATAATCTCTCCTGATTTGGCTTTTAATTACGATAATTCATATAGATTAAAGCTTGAGAATCCTCCTCTCATTTTCAAATTTAAGAACATAAATACAATAACAATTGCTTAGAAATAAAGAGCAAGATGCTTCATTATCTAATACGGCTTGACATTTGAGAGCAAATTTTCTTAAAAAAAGCTCTGTCCTAACAAAAGAAGGACAAATCAAAAAGAGATTTTAAAGATGGCTCCAACAGGGCAGGAAGATAAGATTCGCTCAGGTTTTTCAGAATCGCCACAAAGAATACCATGGCTGAGAGGGATGTCAATAATCTTGCTATCGATTTTCATTTTGTTAGGTTTCATGACCATATTAGGGAACCAAAAATTCCTTTTGAAAAAGCCTCTTAAAAATTCCATCATCTCTATACTTTTATCTAAAGAGTTTCTAAGGAGTTTAGATTCTAATATAAAAAACCACTTCAAAGAGACAACCGGCCTGACAGCCCCCCGTTTAGCCTTCCCACAAATTTCATCCAGCACAAGTCGGATTCGTCCCCCTCAAAAGCGTCTGGACGGAAACCAGCTCATCTATCTCGAAACACCTCTTGTTTATTATCCTCATTCTCGATTTCCAAAATTGACCACCCCAATGTGGATAGGAGAGCCAGGCGTTGAGACAGCCATCATCCTCTCCTTTGATGACATCCGAGATGTGAAAACACAGGATCAATTTCTCCGGCCTATCATCACTCGCCTCAAGCAGATCGAAAAAGGGGAAAGTCCCCTCAGCATCATGGCCAGCCAGATGCCTGCCCGTCATCCGATCCTCCAGAAATGGATAAATAACGGAATCACAATCGAGGCCCACACCACTACTCATCCCTGTCCGCTCCTACAGAAATACGATTTCAAGGGAGCGCTCAAAGACTTCCACTCCTGCATCGACCATCTCTACAACATTCGTCGCAACACGCCCCTCGCTTTTCGCATGCCTTGCTCTGATTCCAGAAACAGTGTTTCACCGCGGTTTTATTCTGAGATTTTCTCGCGCCCAACGCCAAAAGGACACACCCTTCGAATCGATAGTTCTGTCTATATTCTGCTGACCCCACATGATCCTGAGATTCCACGATCTCTTTTAGCCGATCAAAATGGAAAGAGACTACTTAAGAATTACATCCCTCCAAAGTTTGTTAACTATATTGAAGACTATCCTTTCCCTTATCTCATCCACAATTCTATATGGGAATTCCCCTGCATTATTCCTACCGATTGGCAAGCAGCACAACTGTTCGGCCGCGACTTCTCGCAGGCTCTTGCCGATTGGAAACGTGCACTCGATGCTGTAGTTATCAAGCAAGGCATCTTTGTTCTCACCATTCATCCAAAAAATGGCATCGAGGCTGATCAAGTAATTGAGCTTATAGATTATTCAGTCAAGCACTATAGAGAAAAGGTCAAATTTCTGAACTTTAAAGAGGCCTACAGGCGGCTCATAGATAATCTTCTAGGAGGCACAGAGATAGATCCTTCGAGTAAAGGCCACAATGGAGTTCGTCTCTTGGATCTCAACAACGACGGATATCTAGATGTCATCATCGCTCGCCCTGAAAAGAAAGAAACGCGGATCTGGAATCCCGATTCAGAGACGTGGAGAATGACATCCTTTCCTTATCCGATGATAGACTCATCAGGCCGCCCGACGGGAATCAAGTTCGTCCGTGTCCGTGAGAATGGCTTCATCTCCATGCTGTTAAGAAACGACAATATATTCGCTTTTCATGACTTTGAAGGAAATTCATGGGGGCCAGCCATCCCCTTTGAGTCTATCTTCCCTAAAGAGGCCACTCAGGTCTTTTCTTCCCAAGGAGGCGGAGACCGCGGCCTCAGAGTGGTGGATGTCAATAAAGACGGCTTTACAGACCTCGTCTACAACAATGAAAGTGACAATCTTGTCTTGCTCTGGCAACCTGATCAACAGCAATGGATTTTCTCCTCGGCTAAGCTTCCGCGTCTTTCCCTCATCACCGATGAAACCGGCCTCGATCGTGGCCATCGATTTGTGGACCTCAATCAGGATGGCTTCCTCGACAGTGTCTGCTCAAACGAAAAGGAGTACATCGTAGCTTTGTATACGGGCGTACCAATGGGCTGGGGCAAAACGATCATTTCCGGAAGACGCGATAGCAAATCCCTTGAGGCCCTTCCATCTATCACAGAAAGAGGGCGCCTCATGGGAGCCTGGTTTAGGGGGCGTATCCTTTATATCCAGAATGAAAGAGTCGGCAGACGCTCGGCTCCTGCTCTCAGGTATTCTTTCCATCCTTTTGGCAAGCCTCGAGCGATTGGTTTGTGGAACTTTGAGAAAAGACAAGCCGGTTCTCCTGGAGTTATAAAAGAGAAGATTTCTATCGGAAAAGGAGAAAAAAACGATCCTCAATACACTGAAAAAATTCCTTGCCATCATATATACGATCCATTGACAGACAAACTTAGGCAAAACAGCTTTGCCATATATTTTGACGGTGTTGACGATTACATCCGCCTCATGTGTGTAAAGGATAAGGGTTTTTTCGAGGATGAACTCAGACTGGCCCAGACTTTGGAGACCTTTGTCCGCCTCGAGTCTCCTCCGCCAAAAAAAGATTACGCTGGTCTTCTCCTGGGGCGTTGGACCCAGGATACAAGTGGTGGTGATCAACTAGCCATCTTTCTCCACGGAGATTCTTCCATCGAAGCCCATGCTCAGTCTGAGGTCGGGCCTTACAATAGATTTCATAGCTCTGGCCGGGGAGGACGACTGGATACAGGGAAGTGGCATCACATTGCGGCTGTTTACTGGTTCGATGAAGAGAGTCTCACGGCTCATGTGCGGCTCTATCAGGATTATAATCTGGTGAGCGGTAAAGATTTTGAAGCTGAGGGGCCTTTAGCCATCACCCAGCTTCCTTATCAGCTCGGTGGCGAAGGTGATGCCATCACTCGTCCTTTCCGATTTATCCATGCCATCTTTGATGAGGTAAGAATCTCCCGCGGTGTTCTTTCTCCAGATCAGTTTCTCCGATGCGGACGATAAGCCACATCAAGGATTTGGAAATGCTTCCTAAAGGATACTAAAAACAATTTTTTTCCATTAAAATTACATTTTTCTTGGAATAATAATTGAAAAGAGGAGATCGAGATGAGAGTGAATTTTGTTGATCTAAAAGAGCAATATCAAAACATCAAAGACGATATTCTTAAAGCCATTACTGAGGTAATAAATAACAGCAGATTCGTTTTAGGCCCTCAAATCGATGAATTTGAACATAAATTTGCTGAATTTTCTCACGTTAAATATGCCGTGGGGGTGGCATCCGGGACTGATGCCATAATTTTAGCTCTTAAATCGTTGGGAATTGGACAAGGAGATGAGGTCATTACCGCGGCCAATACATTCATTGCCACTGTTCTGGGCATCTCTTATTCAGGAGCTTCTCCCATTTTGGTCGATAACAATCCTGCAAGTTACAATATTGACCCTGCAAAAATAGAAGCGGTTATTACATCCAAAACAAAAGCCATCATGCCTGTTCATCTTTATGGGCAAATGGCTGATATGGATGCCATATTGGCAATCGCAAAAAAGCATAATCTGAAAGTCATAGAGGATGCCTGTCAGGCTCATGGCGCAGAGTACAAAGGCCGAAAGTCCGGCTCAATCGGGGATATCAGCTGTTTCAGTTTTTATCCGAGCAAGAACCTCGGCGCCTATGGGGATGGGGGGATGGTCCTGACCAATGACGAAGACCTCTATCAAAAAACAAAAATGCTAAGAGATTATGGACAATCACAAAAATACCATCACGAAATAAAAGGTCACAATTCCCGTTTGGACTCGATACAAGCTGCCATCTTGCTGGCAAAGCTTCCTCATCTGGAAGCCTGGAATGAAAGACGCCGTTCAATAGCCAGATTATATAATGAGCTTCTTTCCGAGGTAGATGTTGTGACTCCCATCGAAGGTCAAGGATATCGTCACATTTACCATCTTTATGTCATCAGAACGAAAAATCGTGACGAGATGTTTGAATATTTAAAATCAAAACAGATCTCTTGTGGGATTCACTATCCGATACCGATTCATCTTCAGAATGCCTATAAAGATCTTTCTTATAAAGAGGGTGATTTCCCTGTTACAGAAAAATCCGCTCAGGAAATTCTCTCCCTCCCCATGTTCCCGGAACTCCGTGAGCATCAAGTTCGTTATGTTGTAGAAGCTATAAAGGAATTCTTGGCAGAATCCACATAGCTTTCATCTTGCCTGTGTTAATCTCCGTCAGGATATAGCACTTTCATGCCCAAACACGCAGATGTCAACTTCCTCGTCTAAGCATCTTTTCTTCCGTGATTGGGGAAAATACATAATACTGCTATTTAATGTAGAGGCGATTTCCGTCCATCCTCGCCAAAACTCCCCCCATTCTCCACTATGGGGCTTTGGATGGATGCAAATCGGCGTTGTTACAGATGACTTCCCTCATTATTGGGCATAACAGAAAAAAAATTCTCAGTTTCCTTGTTACAGACAATTTCATCTCAATGCCAAGAAAGCTCTGTATCAAGCAATAAGGAATGGAGTGCTAAAAAACGAAGATACGTCTAAAAATCTTTAGTCTTAGTGTTTAAGACCTAATCCTAATAAGATCAGAGGCCTTAATATCACCCACCAATCGATGATGGGCCTTATGTGGGAGTACTTCCCTCTCCGTCTCATCGCTGGGTAGATTTTGGAAACAGGAACCTCTTTAAATTTGTAGCCCAATTTGAGAACTTTGTAATGGAGGTATGTTTCCAATTCATACTTGTCTAACCAGTCCTGCCAAATGTCTATTCGAGGATCCTCGAATAGACTCAACTTATAAGCCCTAAACCCATTGAGGGCATCGGTACATCTCACACCGGTCAACAATAAAAATAAAAAAGCATGGACTTTGACCATGACAAACCGAAAAAGTGGTAAGTTATCCCATCGTCCTCCAGGGACAAACCGTGATCCTTGAACATAATCAAAATTTTCTTTAATGATAGGATTCAATAAGCGAGGCAATTCTAAAGGATCATCTTTATTGTTCCCGGCCAATATGGCCAAGACCTCATAACCGTTATCCAGCCCATATCTTATGCCCGACTTGATAGCTCCCCCTACTCCTTTGTTGATCGCGTGTTCAATGAATTTAAAATCACACCTCTTGATGTACTCAGAAGTCCTGTCTGTGGAACAATCGTTTACAAATACCACATCATAGTCTCTATTTTGAGGGAACTTACTCAAAACGATTTTCGTCTGTTCTGCTGTATTGTAACAGACAACAGTAACCAGAATCTTTTCTGACTCCAAAGGCCTATCTCTATTTGTTCTTGTAGGGAAAGTCGGTAAATCCTTTCAGACATTCAATTTCTGTTATCCGTCTTTTCACCTTGGCTGGAGACCCATAGGCGAGGCAATTCTTAGGGATATCCTTCGTCACCAAACTCCCGGCTCCTATCAAAACATTCTCACCGATGACCACAAATGGATTTATGACCACATTGGCCCCGATCTGAGCCCCTCGCTTTATGATAGGGGCTTCTCTCATGCATTCTTTGGAATATTGACAACCAGGATGAGGATCATTGGCAATCGTCACTCCAGGACCTAAGAACACATCATCTTCGATTGTCGTGAATTGAGCCACATAGACATTGGAATGAATTTTAACATTATTGCCGATTCTGCAACCATAATCCAAGATAGAATTAGACCACAGCTTGAATCCATTTCCGATGATATTCTCTTCTCTGATGATGGCGTTATGCCCCACGATAAGGTTATCTCCGATTTTAGAACCCTCATAGACAATAGAATTGCGCAAAAAAATAGCGTTTTTACCAATATACAGAGATCTCTCTTTCAAGTCCTTCCGTAAAGATTTGTACCCTATGATGGCTGTCCGATCTTTTCTAAGCCCAGGCTTTACATAGACATTTTTTTTATATTCAGTATATTCCATCCCTACCAATACTTATCCTTAAAACGACGATAAAAATCTATCGTCCTTCCTATCCCCCCATCTAAATCTATCTTTGGAGACCACTCCACAACTGATTTTATCTTTTCTATGTCGGTGTAATAATCTCCCGGCTCCAAAGCCTTCCTTTCCTCTGTAAACTCCGTAAAAGTATAACTTCCGCTTCCGGCAATCTCTACAATCCTCTTAGCCAATTCTATAAAACTCACCGGAATTCCGGTTCCAATATTAAAAACATCTCCATAAGCCTCATCACAGAGACTCACCAACATCAAACAATCCACCAAATCATCCACATAGACGAAATCTCGTAACAGTCGTCCGTCCCCAAAGACATTGATCTCCTCTCCATCTATGGCCTTCCGGATAAACCAATTGAGAACTCCGTATTCATCCGTTTTCATTTGATGACGCGGGCCATAGGTATTGGTGATTCTCAAACAAACTCCTCTGATCTTATGCACATTATGGTAAACAAGAATCATTTTTTCTGCGGCCATGTTTGTTATGGCATAAATCCCTTTTGGCTGCATTGGATGCTCTTCGTTAACCGGGAGCTTTACACTTGGACCATACTGACCTCTTGTTCCTGTAAAGACTATTTTCGCATCTCTGTTATGCATGTGGCAGGCTTCGAGTAATATCAGAGTGCCTCTGCAATTGATATCCATATCATTCAACGGATCTCGGATGCTATCGACATGATTCACCTGACCGGCTAGATGAAATATAATCTCTTGGCCTCTTACCAAATAACGCATAGAATTCTCATCCCTTATGTCAGAGAAATTTATCTTTATCTTATCCTGAATATTGTTGACATTAAACAGATTACCGCCAAGACCAGGCAACACACTATCTACGACAGTGACTTCAGCACCATGGTCAACCAATTTGATGGCAAGGTTACTTCCGATAAAACCCAAGCCACCGGTGATGAGAACCTTTTTATCGGAGAATGCTTCCATTTTATCTCCCTCTAACCATCTAAACTTCCTTATAATATAATCTTTGTGATTGGGAAAATCCATCAAAATTAAAAGAACTTAAGCATCTTTGGTCGCTTCATCTACCCTCAAAGACCTCTTCTTCATTCACAGAAAAAAAGATGCTTCCTAACAAAACCAGAAACTCAATACAGCGAGTATTCATCTTTTCTAGATATACAAAAATTGAAAAAAATCACAAAAAATATAATATAAGTAACGGTGAAAAAAATCATAATTAAAAATAAGTGCATCGGATACGGCATTAAGCATATAGGCTGGAGCGGACGAGGATGGCCCGATGGAGGCCCAGTCGGGGCAGGGCCGATAAACTGTCATGCTCCTTCATGGGAGAGCTATGGGCAGGAAATTGGAATCAACATGATCAGAATGGGATTTTCGATAAAACATTTTCTTCCTGTAGGATCACAAGTACAGAACTTTCTTTTGGATCATGTCAAAAAAGGATTAGAAAATGCAGAGGTCTCTTGGGCAAAGAGTGAACAGACGAGCTACTCTTATACGATTCAGAGATGCCGTGATTTAGGATGGAAAATTCTCATCTGCCTCAATCCCTCTTACAAAAGCGCCTGGAATCCTATCTCTATCACACCATCGTCACCGTTTCTTCTAATCTGGAAGCAATTCTGCTTCTATCTCGCTCAATCCATAGAGGAATATTGGCCAGGGATGGCAGAATATTTTGAGATAACCAATGAGCCTGATGCAGGATATTTTGACGGAGAGTCTTTCCTCCCTGACTATAAAGGGCCATCGGGAGGATTAACGCCCTCTCAATACAGCCTTCTTCTTCAGAATGCCTATCAAGGAATTAAAAACGCGACTCCTAAAGCCAAGGTCATCGGTCCTGGCATTGCCTCCTGGAGCAGAGATTGGATGAGAGATCTCTTGGAAGGGAGTGGCTCCTACCTGGATGGCCTCTCTTATCACAATGTATGCGGAAACTTAAAGGATGCGGATACACTGAGAGAGGCAAGAAACCTATTGGCGCAATATGCCCCTCAAGCCATAAATTTTATTTTCAACAGCGAATGGGCCTGGTGGCCATATCATGATACAGAAAGGTTAGATACAGCACTCAGGATCGCACAAATTCTCTATTGGCAAGCTATCGGAAATACCCATGGTTCTCTCTATCTCGGCCCTGCCCAACCAATGGACTTCAAAAATGGATTAGGAGTCCTGAAGTTTTATCCAGATAACCCCAACTCTGTCGAAAAGACAAAAGCTTTCTTTTCTTTTCGATTGATGGTGAGGGGAGTCTTAGGAGGTAAGCAACTGGAGCTGGTGAATCCTTTTAAAAAATTGAAAATGTTGGCGCTTGTCAATGAGCGAAACGAGCTGATGATCACGGTCATCAATCCCAGCAAAAAGAAATTTAAGAATTTATCCATCGATCTTGACGAAAATATCCATTTTAAAAGAGAATCTTTATTAAACTCATACAGACTAGATAAAACTCATTCTGATAGCTGTGAAGAAATTGACTTCGAGATGTTGAAGAAAATCGATATCGAATCAGAAAGTCTAACCCAGCTTGCCATTCCTCTCTTTGATTAAGGATGGAAAAGGCTTTTTTTGGATAATTTGAAAGATGCTATTGAAAACAAAAAAGCTTAAATTTCTCCATTATTTTCATTACGCCCTTCTGATTTTGATCTTTGCAGCATCTATTTATATCAGATTTAAGAACTTGGGAGGCAGATCTCTATGGTTGGATGAAGCCTGGGTAGCCAACGCTATATCAGAAAGCAGTCTTCAAAAAATTATCCAAGGGTCCTTAACGGCTCCTCTCTTTTTTGTCTTTACTATTCATCTGATTGTCACTTTCTTCGCCAACAATGAATTCTTCATCAGGCTCCTCCCCTGTCTATTTGGAATAGGAGCCATAGCCGTCTTTTATCTGATAATCAGAAAGCACACAGGAAAAATAGCGACATTGATCTCTTTGGGGATGTTGTCATTTTCCTATAATGCCATTCATTATTCTCAAGAATTGAAGCAATATACAGCGGCTATGTTTTTCACAATTCTGTTGATATTTCTCTGCGAAAAGATCATAGCTCATAATAGAATGCATAATTGGATACTACTGGTACTCTTCTGTATGATCGGTCTGGGATTTGACCATTCGATCATATTCATCCTTCCTCCTGTATTTGTCGTCTTGCTTATTTTCTGTTTCCAGAATCAAGAATGGAAAAAATTATTTATTTCTGGATCAATAGTCTTTGTCTTTTCTGCGCTTTTCTTCCTCTTTCACATGAGACATCAGATTTCAAGTAATTTAGCTAATATTCAGAGCTATTGGATGCCTTATTACCCCAAGACCTCTTCCTTTTTAGTATTCACCAAATGGCTCAGCCGTTCCACCCAAAAGATGCTCGACTTTTTCTCCTTTCCCTATTTCCCTGTGTCTCTGATTATCATCATAGTGGGTTTATCCTTGTTTTATAAAAAATCAAAAAAAAGATTTATCATTTACGTCCTGTTACCGGTTTTACTCGTTCTAGCAGCTTCCTTTCTCCAGCGGTATCCCTATGGAGGAACGAGATTGATGCTATTCATCGCCCCACTCTTATACCTCTCTTTCGGAAAAGGTTTGGATTTTATATTCATTAAATTGAGAAGAGGAAGGCTTACTGTCCCTCTTCTGATTCTCATCGTTTTCATCTCCTTTTCGCCTGTCTCCACTTTTGTCAATATGGCTAAGCACCCCTTCAGGCTCGAAGAAATGAGACCTCTTCTGGACAAATTAGAGAGAAGAATTAGACCAGGAGACCAGATCTATGTCTATTATGGAGCATATGAAGCTTTTAAGTACTACTACAAGACAAAATACTACAGGATGGTTGATGAAAAAAATATCATTTGGGGAGAATATCACAGAGATGATATGAATCAATATATATCAGATCTAGAAAAAGCACTGAAGAAAGACATGAGAATTTGGATCCTCTTTTCCCATTACTGGGAAAAAGAACGAATCCTTATCATCGAATATTTAAATCAGAAAGGAAATCTAATAAACAAAATCTCAGATACAGGCACCTTGGGCTATCTCTTCGAAATCACGCCTAATTCTAATGAAACGCAAAATTCCCTAAAATGAAGGATGCTCTTCATATAATAAATTCTGGAAGCATCTTTTTTTTGTGATTGGGGAAAATACATAATACTGCTATTAAATTAACAGCGATTTCTGACCATCCAAAGCCCATGGTTGAGAGTGGGGGGGATTTTTGGCAAGGATGGACGAAAATCGGCGCTGCTACAGATGACTTCCCTCATTATTTGGCAAAACGGAAAACAAGATACTTCCAACAATTAATCTTGAGATCTTTCAATAAACTCATATTAATAACGTAAAATATATGAGAGTTGTCTCATTCCATACCTATAGAATTGCCAAGAGGATGATAAGTCATTAAGATAATGATNNAATAGATAATACTGCTATTTAATTTAGCGGAGATTTCCGTCCATCCGAAGCCCATGGTGGAGGGTGGGAGGGTTTTGGCGAGGATGGACGGAAATCTCCGCTGTTACTGATGACTTCCTTCATTATAGGGCATAAAAGAAAAAAAGATGCTTCCATAAATTCTTTTTGATTGGACAAAATATCCGGATATTTTTATAATACTAAAAAAATTTCCTAGGAGAATAACATGGATGAGCAGAGAATACTGACTATTAGAGAAAAAGTCTTTGCAGAATTTGCCATAGCTGAGGATAATTTCGAATCAGCCGCCCTGCTTCATGAATCCGAAAGATATCGGACAAGCATTCCCCTCTTCAAAGATTCTCTTTTCAGTACCATTAAGGCGTTAATGATGCTTCATACTGATGAACTTCCTGAGAATTCTCATCTCATAGATTCCTACGATCAAACAGAATTGGGCAAGGAAATTAGATCAGATATCGAGCTTGATGAGGTTTTAACCAAACTCAATAATGCTGAAATAGATTGTATGAAGCATCCTTTGGATATCAGTAAAGAAAGCGTCAAGGACCTGGATATATGCTACAAGCAAATAGAAAGTTTTCTCGCTAAAGCAAGGAAGTTCATCAGAAAAACACTGCGAACAAGACAAGAAGCGAAGAAGAGGACTTTTGTGAGGAGACTCATTCTGGCCGCAACTGCGATCACAGCCGCAGCTGTCGTTATAGTCATACTCATTCTTTATCTCCTATCGCTCAAGAACGGATTATCAGGAAGCTATTTTTCTGGACAAAACTTCGAAAAGATCATCAAAACCCGCCAAGATAAGAAGATCGATTTCGATTGGGGCATGGGAAATATCATCAACAATAATGCAGATTTCGTCTCCATCAGATGGACAGGCAAGATAAGAGCACCAAAGAGTGGAAAATATACATTCATAACAAGAAGCGATGATGGAGCCAGATTATGGATAGATGACAAGCTTATCATAGACGATTGGAAGCCCCATGCGGAGGAGGAACGCAGAGCAAAAATGAAATTAACTCAAGGATTCCATGATATAAAAGTTGAATATTTCGAGGCAGAAATAATGGCTGTTATGAAACTTCTGTGGATCATCCCCGGCACGGAAAGAGCAAAAATCGTATCTCCTTCTCACCTCAGGAAAACCCGGTAGAGATTGCTAAATAATCAAGAGCTGTTCACTCATTTAAGATAGCCCAGAGATTTCAAACGTTCCAGAGTCTCTTTGGAGATTTCCTTAGAGGAACCCTCTTCCCAAAACCGGATTCCCTTATCCAGGAAAACACGTTTCAATCTAATAAACAACCTGTCTACCACATCTGGGAATTCGTCTGCAATATTGTTGAGTTCATCGGGATCGCTTTTCAAATTATAAAGCTCAATCGGTGCCGGTGGGGGATCTNNTTTTCACCATAGTCACCGTTAACCAAGAGCTTGTACTCTCCATCGATCACAAACGCTCTCCGGTCCAACACACCGAAAACGAATCCATCCTCTTGGTGATTTTCCTCTTTCAGCAACGAGAGGCGAGACTTCCCATCGAAGGAGATATCTTGGTGCTTAAGCCTTAATAAGTCAAGAAGAGTGGGAAGCAAGTCAATGAGACTAACCCGCTCCTCGACCACAACAGGTGCAGGAAACAATTTAGGATTGTACATCATCCAGACTCCACGGATGATGGCTTCGTAGAACTGCCCTCGATGATCCCAGTATCTGTGTTCAGCAAATTCCTCTCCATGGTCGGTGATAAATATTAAAAGTGTTTTTTGCTCGATTTCATACTGTCGGAGTTTCTCTACGAGCACTCCGATCTGTCGGTCAATGCGAATGAGTTCTGCTTCATAGGCAAGAATATACTCCTCCCGAGCTCTCTGCAGCCCCTCTTCACCGGATTGCCATTCTGGAATATTCTCTGTCCCGAAATCATTCAACATATTGATGGCCTCTTCGGTCCATTCCGAGACTGCAGGCGCTGGCGGCACAGATTGATTCCCTCTAGATCTGGCTTCCTCGAGAAATGGCTGAAAATCACGGAGCGGATGATGCATGTCCATCAAATGTAGCCAAACAAAAAGCTTTCTGTCTTTCAGTTCGGAAACATAAGCATCCAGTTTCTTGATGACAGCCTCCACACCTGGATAAGCCTGTCTCCAGTGTGAACTGAATTCCTCAAAATAATCGAACCCCCGGTTGAAGTTAAAGTCCCTTGTAAGGTAAGGGTTTGTTGAGAGTCCGACGGTGGTGTAACCATGTTTTTTGAGGATTGTCGGGAGTGTCTCGATAGAATCTGGAATCCCTGGACGCAGATCATCGCTCTCCTGGAAACGAGAATACCCGTAATGATGTCTCACATGCCATCTTGGGCCTCCACCTGGAACTTCCAGAGGCCAATAGGGAAATCTTGAAGTAAACATCGACCCCACTGAAGCGGTGGTATTGCCGCCATAACAATAGGCTCGACGGAAAACGACTCCTGATCGGGCCATTTTATCAAGGTTTGGAGTGAAATCGACTGGATATCCATTGAAAGAGAAACGGTCAGCGCGTGCCGCATCTATGCTGACCAGAATCACATTAAGGCCCCCGCTGGGAGTCAAAGCTTCTTTGATTTTAGGATAGAAAAAGAATAGAACTGCTAGAAGCACAACCAGCGCGCCCACGACCAGTAGAAAATTGCGCCACTCTTTACTCATTGAGGCTCCGTGATCATTTTTTGATATAACCCAAAGACTTCAACCTCTCTATGGTTTCTTTGTAATACTCCTTCCTCAGAATGTATCGGTTATAAGTTATATCCAGCTGCCTTCTTAAATTGTTGAGCAAGGTTTCATCGTCTAATTCCTCTTTTGTCTTTATATTAATCAAAGATTCCTTGCCTTTCCAAAACCAGTATTTATAGTCTCCCCTGACTATACATCGTTGCCCTTGCCAGAAGGAAATGGCAAGCCGATCACCATTTGATGGCTCTCCTTTTATCAAAGGCATAAGACTTATCCCCTCCAATACGTGATAGTAACGAGGTAAATGCTGTCCTCTAAGGTGTTCCACCAGGGTGGGATAGATATCGATGTTCTGGACTGCTTCTTCTATTATTCTTTCTTCTTTCTGTCCAGGCATCTTTATCAGCAGAGGGACCCATATTTCCTCTTGACTGAGAATTTGGCAATGATCCCATCTATCTCCGTTATCGCCTAGTTCTTCACCATGGTCAGCGGTCAAGATGATGATGGAATTATGATATTGACCTGAACTCTTCAAGTAATCAAACAACCTTCCTAATTCATGATCAAGATATCTGATTTCCTCATCATAGGCATTGATAAGAAACTGTTTATGCTCATCAGGTATCGGATTATCCACCATATGTATCTTTTCTGCCCGTCTATCGCCGCTAAACTCATCACTCTTATTATAATAACCCTTAAATTCTCCAGCAGGAATATAGGGATCATGGGGATCAAAATAGACAAGCCAAGCAAAAAAGGGAAATTTTCGATTCTGGTCGATCCACTCAATGGCTGAATCCGTTACAGATCTTGCATCTCTAACGGCCAATCCATAGTCATCTTTTTCATATCTTACATCATAGATATCAAAGCCCGGATGCAGGTTCGATCCTTCTTCTCCAAGGAACATCTGCGATATAAAGGCCGCTGTTCTGTAATTGCTCGATTTAAAATGTTCGGCTATCGTTACGTATTTATCTTCAGCAGGAACGGCCGATTGATACTTCGATGTGAGAATATTCCACATCGAGGGCTTCGTGCACGGAGCCTGCGTATATGCGTTTTTAAAAACACAGGAATCACTGGCCAATAGATCGATGTTATCACTTGTGTCCCTATTGTATCCATAATAACCCATGTGATCAGGCCTTAAAGTTTCACAGACTATCAGGATCACGTTGGGTTTTTTGGGAGGTAAGAGTCGACTATCTATGAAAATACTTAAGTTTAAGATGACTAAAAAGATAACCAAAATAGAGGCTATTCTGTTAATCGGCTTTATCATTTTGAATAATTTTTTTCTCTTTAATAAAAGAAATTTCCGCTTGATTCTCGACTGAGTATGCATCCTGATTAGACGAAGAATGAACAATCTCCACAATAGCCAAATAATAAAGAGCGCAAGGGCACCAAAAACAGTTATTCCTAACCATTTAAACAGCAAATCTTGAAAACTAAGCGCGATTAGCCTGATCATTCTAAACTGGACATATTGATTCACCTTGATAGAAATAAGAGATTCTCTGAGCGAGTTAAAAATAGAGATAAACCCGACAATGAAGCCTATCGTCAATCCTGCTGTCAGTACTGGTATCATTTCCTTTGGCTTCATTATAGAGTTTCTCCTTTACCGCCTAAGAGAAGGCTTCCGTTCTTTGTCTTTGACTCTATAAGAGAATTGACTCTTTTTATCTGCACCAGTTTTCTTTCTTTTTAATTCTATCTAAAAGATCAGAATTTGTTATTATATGAAAAAAAAACCATCAATTCCACCTTTGAAGTTCAGGCAAAGCGATTCTTGCTCATATGATTCTATCAGGAAGCATTCCTAATTTCAGGTGATAGAGAGCGATTTTAAAGCATACAAAGAGAACTGGCTGGGTGCTGACATCTGACTATTTTCTTTTGAAAAAAAATTACAATGCTGCTATTCTCTTAGAATCAAAAAGCAGATGAAAAATATACCGATAAGAAAAGCCGACACAAATTATGAACGCGGCTCCAGCGCTAAAATGTCTCACGAAAGCCTTAAGAGATCCGATGTAGTCAAAGGAGAAACACGATGAGAAAATTCTTTGCAAAGTCTTTCATGTGCCTTGTCATAATCATTTTCACTTTCTGTTCTTGTGCCCAGGATAGGACCAAAAAAATAATGTTCATCGGAATCGATGCCTTGGATTGGGAATTTCTAGACCGGTTGCTAGCTGAGGAAGTTGTGCCGAATTTTATGAAGCTTAAACAGAATGGGGTTTCCATCCAAGTCAACACAAATGACATAGGTGGTAGCGCTGTCTATTGGACAACCATCGCCACCGGTCAGCTCTCTAGCAAACATGGAATTAAAAATTTCATAATGAGAGATCCGGTCTCCAAAAGAAGGGTCCCGGTTACCAGTAATATGAGGAAATCCAAGGCTTTCTGGAATATATTCAGCGAAAATGATATCTCCGTTGGGATTATTGGATGGTATGTGAGTTGGCCAGCTGAGGAGGTCAATGGATTTATGATCTCTTCTTACTTCGGCATAAAAGATAAACAACAGCCTACCTGGAAGGGAACAATATACGAAAATACGCCTCATATGGCTTATCCAGAGGAATTGGGAAAAGAAGTCAATGGTTATATCCAGACTGCAGAAAAAAGATATCTCAAAAACCTGGGCAGAATCATAAAGCCCTCAGAGTTAAACATGAATTATGGAGTTGTGCCAGAGACAAAATGGGCCTTTTTAGCCGATGAGATCTTCCATGAAGCCGGGATTAATCTTTATCCCAAGAAGAAACCTCAGGTCTTTGCTGTCTATTTAGAAGGTGTGGACGTCGTCGGCCACCGCTTCACCTTTCCAAAGAAAGCAAGACAACGAGCCACCAATCAAAGATTTGGAAATGTGCAAAGAAAGTATTATCTATATATGGACGAAATCCTGGATCAATATATCGCAATGGCCGATAATAATACCATCATCATCGTAGCAGCAGACCATGGTCTCATGCGGGGCCATCACACCAACAACGGCGTCTTCATGATCTCTGGACCAGGGATAAAGAGAAACGTACGCTCATCCAAACCGATCAATTTGACCGATATTGTCCCCACAATGTTGTACATCATGGGGCTCCCAGTAGCGAAAAATATGGATGGAGATGTCTGTGTCGAGGCTTTTGAAGATGAATTCTTAGAAAAAAATAAGATTCAGTATATCAGGTCTTATGGAAAAAGAAGGGATGTTTCTAAAGCTCCCTCTCGATCGCGGTTCGATGAGGAAATTCTGGAACGGCTGAAGTCACTAGGATATATAAAATAGCCATTAAGAGAAATCATACCTATAAAAGTGGATGGTTCCCTTTCTTAGAGGGAAAGTTCTCTTTCAAAGTTTTGATCTTGAAAAAAAGAAATACGATAAAGATAAGGGATACGGCCGTTAAAGCAACTCCTAAATAGAAAGTCCATGGTCTGTAACAGAAGTGAAGCTCGTGCTTGCCTTTGGGAAGAAAAACGGCCCTCAGGGCGCCAAAGGCAGGATATATTTTGACTCGCTTCTTATCCAAATAAGCCTTCCAGCCAGGATAATAGGTATCACTCAAAACAAAAACACCGTCTTCTGTGGATTTTATCTCAGCCTTTATATCATTTGCCCTATAATCTAAGAAAGAAATTTGTGACTGACCCACTTTCCCAATCTTCATATCCTGGGGTAGGTTACCCTCAATAAGAGCTGTATGCTTGTACAGTAGAGGATCATTCTTCATGATGTCTGTGGCATCATTGATATCTTTAGTCTGTCTTACACGATAAAGCACAAATCCCCTGTCTAAGGCGCTATTATTCCTGTAGACAAGGGCATGATGGGAAAAAACCTCTTCATAAGGAACAATCTCCAACTCCTCTGAGCTCAAAGGCTTCTGTCCATCAACATTTGAAGGGAACGATTTTGTTATTTTATTATAAATAATTCTAAGATCACCGAAGAAAAATGATCTGTCGTCTTTATCCTTTGCCCCTGGATTGCTCAATCTAAAATTAAGAATGACATCCTTGCCAGCGTATGTGCTCAAATCGACCTTAAGATTGAAAAAATCCTGATCTTTTCCTCTTCGATCGATAAAAGTTCTTCTATACAGAACTTCTTCCTTATTCCCTTGTTTGACAGAAATTATGAGACGGAGTTTATTCTCACTATTATCTCTTTTCTTCCCATCAAAACTATAAGCCAGGGAGGTTGATTTTAAATAGACATCTCCGAAAGGAAGCCGAACAGGGATATCTACCGAGGAATCAGCAAGCTGTTTCCATCCCCGATGAGGATAATAATATAAATTTCCATGATGGACATATTGCATGGAAGGATTATCCATTAAATCCTTTATCTTTCGAGACCGAGCATACTCAGGATTAATAACAATAGAATCAAGGATAGCCTCAGAGACATAGTATTTAACATTCAAAAGATCAAGATAAGGATTATTCAGTATATCTTCTTTGTAGTAAGAGTGAGGCATACCGCTATCAAACTTAATATTTACCAACTTGAACAGTAGAACCGTAGACCGGGTAATCCTTATGGCATACATTCTGTTGATTGTGGGTATGGGATAAATCAAATTATGGTTAGGAGATAGGGTGCGGTTGAGCCCAATGGCCCGATATGGTGGCTTTTGCTTCAAGAGAAATTGCGTATAGGGAGCCTTGTCATCTAATTTAAATCTTTTTCTGTAATGCTGAGGATTATTCACTCTGAACTCAATGATGGCTAAAAGCATCAAAGTCACCATACCCAAATGAATCCAGATGCGACTCATGTATGTCTTTTTAACCATTATCAAGAATATACTTATCACGGTAAAAAGAACGAACAATCCAGATAAAATCTCACTTTTTGCTGCTGTTTTAAAAAGGGTATCTTTTAAGATAATCCATAAAAGCAAATGGGGAAGGAAAAGACAGAAGAGAAACAGGAATAATCTTACAATCTTTATTCTGGTTTTTTTCACATCTTCTACTATGTAGATCAAGGAAAAGGCTGATATGACTGAAATCATGAAATAAATGAGAGAACTGTATTTTACGAAATGTATGTCTCTGAGGAGAGGAAGAGTTCCGATCCAATTGATGTACGGCGCTGCATTGATTTTGCTTATAAACAGAAACAAGGCGATAAAATGAAAAGCCACAATTTTTTCTCTCAGTTGCCATCTTTTCCTTATGAGATTGAAAATGGCATATAACATTAGGGAAAGAATCAAAAATCCTGCATAATTCGGTCCTATAAACATCTGGTTAGGCAAAAGAACCCATCCCAGAAATTTCTTGAAAGGCAAAAAGACTGTGGTCCCCGTCAAGCCGCCGGCTCTGCTACTGTAGGAATGTTTCCAGAATTCTAGAAAAGGGACCAATTTCACCGAGGATAAAAAAACGGCTAAAACCAAAGACATAAGATAATAAGACAAAAATCGAAATTTTCTTTTCAGGTCTAAGTTGTTTTTAATGAAGATGATAAAGACGAAATAGGTAGTCACGAACAAATGAATAAGTATAAATTCATTAGGATTACCGCCATAGAAAGACCCCGCACTGCAGAGAGCAAAGCCTAACAGATATCTTTTATCCATAGAAAATAAAAACCTTGTTAAAAAATAAAGCAGAGGGGAGAGCCACATGGTGACGTTGATTTGGTCCATATTGATATAGGCATGAAAATAGGAATTGAACATGTAAAAAGATGCTCCTGCGACAGCTCCCCAAAAAGGACATTTGAATAACCGCAACAGAAGAAATAGAAAAAAACCAGCGATAAAAAGCCTGAAGAGCATGAATAAATCATACATAAACAATGAGGGAAAAAACTTAAATAGATAAATAGGAAGAAAAAAGGAATAAGAATTCATATCAGCGCTGTACGGTCTCCCCAATCCACTGTAAGGATTCCACAACGGCAGTTGAAATGTTTTCAGATAGTGATGTTCTAGATATGTGGTGGGTAAATTGATCTGATTTGCGGCTGCTGGATCGATCGTCGGGAAATGAGCGCTATGAGTAGAGAAGATGCCAGAATCATGATAAAGACCTAATTGATAGCTTCGCTCCATGGTGGTCATAAAAGTATGACCTCGAATAACAACTGCGTTGTAGTAAATCACTAAAAAGAAAACGAGGATCAAGGCAGCAAATATTTTCTCTTTCAACTTATTTTCACCACCGGTTGGACTTATCATGAGCTGTCAATTTTGTGTTATACTATTTAAAACACCGATAAAATTATTATATAGAGAAATTGCTTTTGTAAAGAAGGAAAACATATTCCTTCAGAAGAAAGCCCTGTAAGCATTTTTTTTCAGACTTGAAGAGAGTCTTTGGGGATGGACGAAGCGACCTTTGAAGATTTAGCCTTCCCGAATCTCTTTGGAGGGGGAACAGCTTCGCTTTCCCC
>JABAOF010013598.1_pt2 | contig 29357 bp, 28 predicted proteins | sample 7062171 | NCBI WGS metagenome assembly JABAOF01 (sample SAMN14538628, study PRJNA623070) | marine sediment metagenome | biome: marine biome [ENVO:00000428]; feature: marine pelagic biome [ENVO:01000023]; material: deep marine sediment [ENVO:00002113] | place: India: Gulf of Khambhat ...
AGGATCAAACCCTTCAATTTGTATCGTCGAATCCCCCCTTCTTGCTTTCGAGAGAAAGCAGGGGGGTAATCGTCGAAGAAGGCTCAACACTTTCAAGCATACGCACCGAAAGTGCCGAATGATACGTTTTTCCCCGCTTGGCGGGGTCAATTTTAAGCTCATTGTGATAAGGCGTATCTCATCACAAGAGCTGCACTTTCGCTGCTGTTTTTGGCTTAACTGTTTACTTGTCAAAGAACTCTCTTAAATCCGCATTATAAACCGAAGGCCAAGCATAGATGTATATTCCCTGCTTGACCATCAATATCTCTATTTTAACTTATATATTAGTATCGTCAAGATAGATAAATAAAAAAAACAAAATTTTTTTAAAATTTTTTCCGGCTGTTATTCTATGGGCCAGACAGTTTGATTAGCGCTTCCTGCTCTCGCCGTCCGGCAGCAACTCCAGCACCGAGAACACCGGACAGTGATCTGAGGCAACTTTCTCATCTATCACCCGTACCTCCACTACCTTCCATCGGTCCTTCGGTTTGTACATAATATAGTCGATTTTTCTTCTGGGCCTGACGGAGGGAGCTGTCGGCTGCGGATCACCTTGAGCGGCATAAGACCATTGTCGGCTGAGAAGATTGATTGGGTCGCTGCCGGGAACCGCATTCAGATCGCCCGCCAGGACTATCGGAAGGTCATAATTCTCGTACAGCTCCATGATACGGCTTGCCTGCATCATCCTATTGCTCTGGTCCCGCAGATGATCCAAGTGCGTACCTACAAACGCTATTTTCGCTCCTGTCGGCAATTCTATCTGAACTTCCAGGGCGGTTCGAGGCTCAGCTTTAGCGCTGTGCGGCAGGGGATTATTCTTCGTGTCGAGAAAAGGATAGCGAGAAAGAACGGCTTCTCCATACTCACCACCGGCATAGTCCATAGCTTTGCCGAACACTCCCTGCATTCCGGTGCGTTTGCTTAATTCGGCTGTCAGGTCGAGCCCTTTGGCGCGTGTCGTCTTGTTGTCAACTTCCTGAAGCGCGACCAGATCGGGTTCGAGCGAGTTTATTATCCCGGCAACGGCATCCAGATTTGAACCCCCGTTGGCGTCCTCGCCGTGGTAGATATTGTACGTTAAAACCGCAACCCTTGTCGGCGACCCGAGTTTTGCACCGGCACAACCACCGGCACACACGCTGACAGCTAATATGATTAGCAGAGCTCTTAACGCAATTGAAAAAGTCTTCATATTGTATGACTTCCCAGTACTCTCGTATCCAGTTTACCCCCGAGAACTACCCTCCTTGACTTACTACAGGGGGCCGTGGGTGCCGATTTTCAGTCGGTAATCTTATAGACTGAATCCCCACTTCTTACCCGCTCACTAACCTTCACGCCGATAGAGTCGCCCGGCTTAGCCTCTGCAACCTGTTCATTGTTGATCTGCATCGAATCAACCGTCATTTCAAGGTCGGTAGTATGCCCCTTAATGTGGATTTTATCTCCAACTTTTAAGACTGCCGTCAGCTCGATACCAGCTACTACGGGGTGGGCGAAGAAATCCGATACTTTTCCAATAATCTCCTCAGACATTTTGTTCTCCTTTCTCCTATCAAAGGTTTCAACCAGTTCCACAACTCTGGAAGGTACGCTACTCATCAGTCAATTTTTCCGCCATTACGACATTTCCCAAAATTATATATACTGATGCGGATCTCTCGGGAACTCAAAAAAATAACCGGACGGAGAGGGGAAATCAAGAGAAATTTGGCCCCGGTGAGATAATACGTTGCATCTCACGGGGTAAATTGGGTCCCCTGTTGCTGGACAAGTAGGCTAATCTCGGGGATGAATTCCTGTTCAGAAAGTTATTGAGTCGTATTCAATTTCAAATCGGCGTTTATGGGCAGCCTCCTCCTCAGCTAAATTGTTGAACATGTCCTTCAAGTCCGGCTCTGAGAATATCGAGGCCATTGCGGCATACAGCTTATGGGCACTATCCTCCTTCTTAATGGCGAAGGCGAGCAGCTCAGGGTAGTCCATTTTTGCGTGGGGCTGAGCTTCTTCGAGCGTGTCGGCGATGCCGAGGTCGCTAACTTTCTCCCGTTCCAAGGTAATCCTGCCGGACTTGACGGCTATCAATTTTGCTCTGTGCCGGAGCTCTTCCTGTGCGAAACTTTCGAGGGTTGTGCGTATCCAAGGATTTTCTACCATAGCGGCCATCTCGACGTAAAGTTGGTGTGCTTTGCTCTCCGAAGCGATGGCAACATTCAGAACTTCATCCACAGAGCTGAATTTCTTCATAATTCGGCTTCTCAATTTAACAGCCTTTTCTATACGCAAAATACTATAAGATTGCGTTCTTGGAAGGCAATATTTTTCTGATTTTTTTGTTGCTTGTCTACCGTTAATGGTTATAATAACTTCGGCGAGCAGATAGTGTTATCATCCTGAGCTTTTTAGCGCCTCACCCAGTAGTGTTAAAAGTTTAAGGTCGTGAACGCAGGAAATTCGATGTGTGTTTGCCTGCGGGCTTAAGGGCACCGCTTGAGTCTTCTGTTTATGGCTTGTGAGCCTCAAGCGAGCTCGATTTGGCGGGGTCCTTTGGCTGAGGAGGCAAAAATGAAAAAGATCGAGGTCAAAGATAAGACGCACATAAAACAACTGCTTTATTCCGAGTGCGTTCTGGGCATCAAAGACGACCGATATCGCTCTTTCGGCGGCTTTCAGCTTTGGTGGTATAACAAGCGACGGGGTGTTTGCGATTGCTGTGAATCGCGTTGGTCTGATCCGAGAAAAAAACTTGTACACTACAGCCTGGATAAGGCAGTGAAGATTCTATGGCACAACCGGCATCGTCTGTTTGTGCGTCGCAAACATGCGTCTGAAGATAAAAAATTGCAGACCCTGCAACATTTGGAAGATGTTAAAAAAAGAAAAACGCCGGAAACATTAACTTCTACTTCGCCAAAAGCCCAGTTTGAGGGAGCAAACTGTAACTTTATGAAAACTTAGAACGCCGTGGATGAGCTCTTCTTAAAATATTGTTAGCATACAAGCCCCTGCGGGATCTCGCTTTCTCCCCTCTCCCTCCGCACTGCAGGGGCTTTTTTATATCCGCTCTCTATCTGCCTGAACTTGGACTTATTGCCCATCGTATAATACTAAGGAAGGATGACTGCAAGCGGGCCGAGGTGTATTGCCGTCCTTCCTACACTTCACGGCCCGCTTTTTTATGATAGCGCTTATTTGTGGCTTCCTGCTGGTACATACTCTCAAAGTCTGGCTTTACACTTCTCTCGTTTTCTGCGGCCAGACCGTTTGCTTTCACTCTGGAGATTGTACTGTTCTATAGCCCGCCGGACAAGCGATTCGAAGTCCATCTCTCCGTATTTCCACGGCTTAGGAATTAACTTGAAAATCTCTCCCTGTTCGACTGCCGTCTGAAGAGTGGCGTCCTGCTCATATCCCGAGAGTATCATCCAGACGATGTTGGGATAGTCTTCTTTGACGGTTCTAAGAAGCTCGAGTCCGGTCATCTCAGGCATGCGCATATCGGTTACGACTACATGCACTTCTACTTGCTGGAGGATTTCAATCGCTTCATTGCAACTCTTGACGAAAAGTTTATTGTATGACTCATCCAGGAGGCCTCTTTCTAAGGACTGCAGGACTATTTCGTCATCGTCCACAAATAATACGGTTCTCTTTTCTGCTGTTTTTTGCCTCCACTTCATTTTTTGCCTCTTTCTTGCTAGTTAGAATTTTATTGTGAATTTTATCCCTTTGTTTGCTTTAAGTCGTTTTTTTGCCCCCGGGGCTTTTTCCGGCCTTTCAGAGCTCTCTGCAAGTTCAGCGGAAACTATTGCTACCGTAGGCGCTTTCTGTTGTCATTTTGCACCCATACAGTACCATTTTTCGGCTAAATGTGGTGCTGAATTCATCTTAAAATTGCTATTACAGCTTTTTTTTACCTAAATCTTTCCAGAGAATCTCACAGAGCACTCATCGGCTTTCAATTTAAATGGCCTCAGAAGGCATTTAAACGAGGAATTCATCTTGTGTAGTATCAGAATATTCCCCAGCTTAAAAATCAGCCAATAACTTGCTTTAACGTGACGGAGTGTGTTATAATTATGGCAGAAAAGCTCAGGTGCAGAACTCATAAGATTTAATTTGGGTCGTCGATTTGGAAAAGTTTTTAAGAAGAGAAACAAGAAGAGATCTATTATGCGCAAAGAAAACGGTTTTACCTTAATTGAACTTTTGGTAGTAGTTGCCATTATTGCGTTGTTGATGGCGATATTAATCCCTGCGCTTCAAACGGCCAGAGAACAGGGTAAACGCGCGGTTTGTCTTAGTAATTTAAAGCAGCTGACACTTGCGTGGATTATTTACGCAGATGAGAACGAGGGCAAGATATGTACGGCGTGGGTGGGCCGGCCGGATTCCTGGGTAAGTGTGGCCGGTCGCAATGCTTCTGAGGCCCAGCAAATAAAGGCTATGGAAACCGGTGTGCTGTTTCCATACGTGAAGAACTTAAAACTTTATAAGTGCCCAACCGGTGTTCGGGGGGAGATGGTGACATACTCTATTGTTGGCTCTATGTGGGGCAGCAGCACACCGGTTTCCGGGGGACATCCGGAGGAACTTTGTATTGAAAACAGGCTGCAGATTCAAAGGCCGGGCGAAAGGATAGTTTTCGTTGATGAAGGCAAGTGGCCGGGCAGCCCCTGGGGGGTTTGGCATGATAAGCCGATGTGGTGGGACATTCCTACGATACGACATAGTGACGGGACGGACTGGTCTTTCGCGGATGGTCACAGTGAGTACCATAAGTGGAGAGACCGCCGCACGATGGACCTGGCCGTACTGCGTGCTCCTTATGAGAATGTGAATCCTGATTATGCCAGTGTGCCCCATCCAGGGAATGAGGATTTGGAATGGGTGCAAAGGGGTATATGGGGGAAACTGCAATATGAACCAGAGCGTTAATAGGTCGAATTTTATTAGGCCACACCCATTAACAAAACAAGCTAAGCATCTTTATTAACTTTACAAATATTAACCCAAAAGATTTCCTTTCCGAGACCACAGAGCTGTTTTGGTGGTGTTGTTTTGGAAAAGAACAAGCAGTTAAGTCTATTTGCAGTCGCCGCGGCGCCCAGTTAGGGTGGAATCTCACAGAATACTCCTAAGCTTTTAATTTAAAGCGTTTCGCAGGCCATTTTAATGATGAACTTGGTCTGAAGGTATCAAAACCTGTTATTTCTATTAAAAAAGCGAGGCCTATACCGAATCAATCGATATAGGCCCTAATTTAACTAAAATTTACTTGCCAACAAAATCACACGGTTTAGGGTGCTGGAGGATACAGCCGAATATCATCGAAGTACATCGTACCTGAACCACCAGCTACTGGATTGTTCTTGTTACCAAGACCAAGGGAAATCGTATTGACATTAGTTAAGTTCACACCCTGGTCGGCAAAGGCCTGCAAGTCGACATTCCATTGAGTCCAGGTTTCTACCTGTGCGGCAGCAGGGTCATCATTATTAATTATCGCATTGCCATTGAGAGCAATATATAACAACTCAGCAGCGTTATCCGAAATGCCTCTGAACCAAATCGATAAAGTGGTAATACCATTCTCGGTCCAGTCACGCGGATAAGTCAATGTCAACGTCGCCTCAGAGTACCCAACACTATTGTCGTAGTAAAGTGGCATCGACTGGTTGCCTCCGTGAACGATAGTTTGCTCGGCAAATGGAGGAGTGTCATAACCAACTAAAGAGCCGTTTGCAGGGTCGTCATATCCGTCTATCCACGCGTTAAATATCCTGTTGCTCTCGGGGTCCGCGGGGTCAAGGTCATTGTAGGACTCAAAATCGTCCACGACAAGGAAGTTAGCGGTCGTAAAGCTCCAGAGGTTGCCTGGCCACGGACTGTCGGGATTGGCATTATTGACCTCATCAACACGCCAATAGTAGGTGGTATCCCACTCGAGTTTTCCGGGGTCATAGCTTTCAGAACCAAGGTCCCTGATGCCTTTATACTCTGGTGAGCCGGTATCGGCATTTTTCACCGCATCCCTGTCAGTTCCGAAATAGACTTGGTGCGAAGCGGCTGCTTCTCCCGCTCCCCACTTAAGAGTCGGTGTATGCTTAACATCTGTGGCACCGTTAGAGGGGTTCGCGCTGCTTGCCTTTACAGGTAACGATAGTGCCGCCTGAGGAATCACTTGCTTTGACGTTTTTGGACCTTGCCAACGCAACTGGGCTGCGGCGGCGAGGTCGTATTCAAAATACTCCATCACAAGGGAATATTTCCCGGCGACAAGTTCAATCGTTCCGCTATTCTCGACGGCCCTATGCTCAGTCCAGTTATCAACGACTAACCGGTCATTCACCCACAGGCGGACACCGTCATCGCTTATAGTATAGAAGGTCCAGGTCCCGGAGAACGGTATCTCCACCTCACCAGTCCATTGTATGGAGAATTGTTCGTTGTCGACCGTCGGATCTGGAGACTCCTCGACCCAGGCAAAGTTAATCTGGGCATCTTCGCGCTCCAGTACCAGTGTCTGGAAGGGTTTTGCTGGAGGAACCGAACCGGTCCAGTGATAGTACTTTCCTCTCAGGCCCCCACCTTCACGAGTAATAGTAAAGCTCCAGACGTCACCTTTATACGTCTCGATGGCATCAAACTCATCGACCCGCCAGTAGTAAGTCTTCTCAAATTCAAGCGTACCGGGAGTATAGGTTGTAGGTCCCTCAGGGACACCGTCAACGGCGTTGTTCACATCGTCAAAATTATCGCCGAAATATACAGTATGTAATTTCGCACCGAACCCTGGAGCCCAGCTAAGGATTACATTCGGGTTCACAAATTTAGCACCATTAGGCGGTTCAGGGTCGTACGCAACCTTGGGCGGAACCGTAAAGCTCCAAACATAGCCTTTCCATGGACTGTTCGGCTCGGTGTCATTGACCTCATCGATTCGCCAATAGTAAGTCGTTCCGGGGACAAGACCTTCCGGATAAGGAAATCCTGGAAAGCCGACAACAAAAAACGTCTCGGTCTGATTGCCCTGGAATGTGCTTTCAGCACCGGCGTTCACATCGTCAAAATTCTCGCCGAAATATACATCGTGTGAGACTGCACAACCTCCCGGCGTCCAGCTAAGGCTCGACCATGTATCCGGATGCAGGCCACCATCAGCAGGGATGGGTCTACGGGCCTCATAGGTAAACAAGAGCCATTTATTATACAAGTAGTCCTCGACGGCCTCCATTTCCCAGTCAGTGAGCGCCCGGCTGTAGACCAGGATCTCTGCCACGTCACCATCCCAACCCAGGCCACCGTAAAAATTGAACCCGGCGATCCGCCCTTCTGACATGGCGTTTTGGATGCCGTGATCGATATCACGGCGTTCGCCCAGAAACTCTCCATCGCGATATACGTCCATGACACCGGTGCTGCTATTGAGCCGGACTGCGTTGACAGTAAAGCCTTCTATCAGCTCCGGATGATCGTAATTGACCTCCCATCGCATGCCGGGCCCTCCGCCCAACATAATGTAGGTATTGTCCATGTGGAAGCCCGCTGGCGTGGTTACGCCAAAACCACCTACTTCGCCCCAGGCGATATATCCCTGGTGGTAATAGGGCCAACCCTGACCTTCTCGTTCAATCTCAGTTTCCATTAGACTTCTTTGCATTCGGCTCCGGCTGACGCCAAACACCGTTATGTCTTTGTTATTGGGGCTGTAATCAAACTCCATGGACTCACTATATATGTCATGGAATGTTACTGTAGCGAGACCACGTAGCATGTACTCGCCGTACGTGGCACCACCATCGCCCCCACTTGCGTGGCGGTCATTGCCCGATGTGTCGTCCCAATTTCTGATGCTGTCGCCGGGGGCCAGGCCGGTGATGGCCGATGCGTCGAAACGCAGCTCCAGGCCATCCGTTACCGGTAACTCACGCGCACTCACGGTAGTCCCGACCAAAGACGGCACTAAAACAAAACAAATCAAATAAATCAATCGTCTAAACATAATAATCCTCCTTCAAAAATTAAATATAGGTTGTTAATTGAAATGTAAAAACCACAATTGCGAAGCATAGAGGTCTCACTGCAACTCTGTGCATCGTACGATACATAATAACTCCTCCTCTATCGAAAGACTAAAAAGAAATTTGCCCGCTGAAAGTTCCAAAATTCACAGATGATCTACTGTGCGGGCACAGAGCCGACTTTATTTAACTTATAACAAATTACCCACTTTCCCGTCAAGGAAAATATTTGGATTTTGTGGGTGGTCATTTGTTGTTGATAAGATTGTGCAGAAAAGCGGAAAGGGCAGGGGAGTATCACTTATTTGGTTATGTTCTTCAAACTATTGTAGCGGTGCATAAGAAAAGAACAGTTAATTCTATTTGTAGAATCTCACATACTCCCCGTCAGCTTTCGATTTAGGAGGTCTTAGAGGGCATTTTTAGGGGTGTTGTCTCTTTTTTAGCCGAGAAGTCCATCAAGTGTCCTCAGAAAATGGTCGAAAAATAGGTAGCGGAGCCAGGCTCGCAGTTTTTTTTATCCCGAAAGCGATAAGAAAGGAGGATGGAAATGTTGAAACCATTAAGACAGTGGATTTGCGATACGTGTGGACAAGTCATTGAGTCTCCAGCGGATGGTTGGGTAGGATTCCTCAAAGACGAAGACTCAAAAGCGCATGACTTCAGAATAGTACATCATGTAATGTTTTCTCCCCGCAGTCCATCCGGTAGCTGCTATCCGTATAGCAACGGAGCTAATCGAGCAAGTATACGTCTGAAATGGTTGACAGGCGATACCGGAGTAGCTTACCTGTTTCATTTTCTTGATAGTCATGGTGTCGAGGTACTGGATGTTCAGGAATTTGGTGAGTTAATGAGACGTCTGGTTGTCCCATATTATGAAGAGGCAAGAGGGCATTTTGGGCATGCGCTTGAAGACGGTTATTTTAATGACCATACGAACCTCATTAAATGCTCTACTTATGATTTTCGGAAGGTCATCGGGAAATACGCAACTCAGACAACTACTCTTTGATGCTTTTAATAAGGTATCATTTGAAGGAGAACAGGGCGTTCGTTATTGAGGGAGTTTTGCTGTAAGTGCGAGAATGTTTGCGAAGGCTCTGTTAGGGCAACAGATTGTGCAGGTGATAATTATTTATCTCGCCACATGTCTATGGTCATGTCTTCGGCCTTGACGTATTCGGAGTGCCAGTCGAGGAACAACGCATTGCAGCCTTCGGCGTGCCGGGCACGAGCTACTCGTCGTCCATCGTTTATATGGTGGCTGTCCGAATCCGGCAGATGCGTACGAATAAAAATATCACAGCGTATGATTTCCCGGCTGTTTTCGCTCTCAATGATGGGGCGCCAATCGCCATGTTCGTTGTCGGCCATATATATCGTATAGGCCGGCCTTTTGAACACTGAAAGTTTGGTGGGCCTTCCAATACTGGTTCCGGATTCGTCGTCTCTGCTTGAAAAAGTCCAGTCGTTGAGCACGTAACAGACAGTCTGTCTGGAATTGGGAATGTTGTATAAACCAAAACCAGTCCTTGGAAAGCTTTTGCAGCGGTATATCTTCACGCTTTTGTAATCGCCTTTGTTGTGCTTTTGGCCCACGTAAGGCAGGAACTGCATAAACCAAATGGGATTACTACCGGTGGAACCGCGAGGGATGAACCAATCATAATCTTGGGCGTAGAGGGAGGCCGCTACGCCGATCTGTCTTAGATTGCTAAGACAGCCTGCGGCCTTGGCCTGTTTCTTGACCCTTTGCAATGCCGGCATCAATATCCCCATAAGAAGCGCAATTATGGCGATAACCACCAGCAACTCGATTAATGTGAAGCCTCTTTTTTGCCGTTTCATAAGCACTCCTTCCTCATGTAATAAATTGTGATACTCTCATTATACGCCTGTGGGCGCACAAGTCAATAAAAATTGCCTCTGAACGGCTTTAGGTGAATTTCGTTCTAATGTACGAGGCTACCTCAGATACCGTTTGGCTTGATTTTGGCCATTGTAGATCTGTCCGAGTTTGCATGCTCTGGGATTTTTCAGGTCTCACCCATAGTTCTCAAGACTAACAGCTCCATCAAACGATGTAGCTGGGTATCTTCAGAAAGTTTTGGGTCTTCATGAACGGCCTGAAGTAGCCGGCCGACAATCCCAGCCATTGCCTTTTTCTGGCGTTCGGTCAAATCTACACTACCGACCACTTTGTGAAGCAGGACGAGAGATTCCTTATAGCGGCCTTCCTTAAAGGCGGCGTTGGCTTTGATAACATCCTCCTTGGCCGGAGAACCTTCAAAGCTGGCAGCTAATTCGGCTGTCACGTCCGCTTCAGGATTCTTGCCACAACTGGTGAGCAGAAAGAGCATTCCCAAATAGGTCAGCAAAAACATACGGCTTTTTAGCAGTCCGTTAAGCCAGGCACCGGTCTGGGCCGACTGTCTTTTTAGACCGACTTTCGAGATTGAATGCTTTGATAAAATTATCATAATGCATCTAAGCTAAAAGGCCGCATCCAGAGTCTTTGTGGTACTTGCGCGGGTTGGCTCGTAGGGAACACTTTTTTTGGTTTGAATATCGACCAGACCATAGTCACCGCTGTCGCGGTCCCAGTATTTCCTGTAATCGGCATGGCCGTCACAAAAGATGAAATTGCCGCCTTTGTTATGGACATTAGCGGTCTGCTCGCGGCGTTCTTTGGTAAACCAGGATGAGTGGTCGCTTTGACTGGCAAACATATGCCATTCCTGATACGTGGTGTACTCCCGGCCTTCGAGGGCGGCCTTGGAACGGTTGTTCGGTTCAGGCTGCACCCAGAGATGATTTGACAGAGACCATCCCTCCTGTATTGCGATGATTGCGCCGGGATTGGGAATCGCCGCTACCCGTCGGCCCATGACGACAGAGTTGACGAGGTAGCCGGTGCAGCTGACGCGGGAGGGGGCATAGGCCGGGTTCGGATTCGGTTTGAGGGCCGGACAGGCATACACGGGGGTTGTCGCCTCCGGCTTCTCGGCAGCCACAAAGGGCCGCAATAGCTTAAGGACATTGTCTTCAGCGGCAGGGCTGGCGTAGTCGTAAACCGCCTGGGTTTTAGGGGGCGTTTTCTCGTACTCATTTTGATACATCGCCAGAGCTATGCCCACCTGGCGCATATTGCTCATACAGGAAGCTCTGCGGCCCTGGTCTCTGGCTATATTGAGGGCTGGCAGAAGGATACCCATCAGCAGGGCAATGACTGCAATAACTACCAGCAGCTCGATGAGTGTAAATCCCTTGTTCCACATGATTACACCTCACAAAAAATATGGTGCGGGTGTTCGATGTTCCCCGGAACCACGCGGTGTGCCGAGAACTGCGGGCTGTTCTAAATGTGGGTCTGCGAACCGCAATGCAAAGCACTTCGCGAGGCAGGCCTGCCTCGACGAGTCCTGTGTTTGGGGACAGCTCTACGACTTTTCAAAGAGAAAATGCAAAAAGGCATTCCGCCAGTCTTTTTTTGAAGTCAAAGGTTTTTAGATAGACCAGCGAGATAATTAGCGATGTCGACCATTTCAGCTCCTTAGTGGAATCGGTCGGTCTCGTAAAAATTCTACGCTATAAGTGCAGCGCTCTTGTTAGAAAATTATAGCTTAATACTCACGAATGTCAAGCCCAAATTCGCATTTTAATGTCCATTTTGGGGCAAATGGCTTTTTGTTTAGAATATGTCTTTGCAGCGGCTGAGAAGATAAGCGGTATTGGAGAAGAGGCCATGGGGCGAAGTGTTGGTGCCGAATGTTCCGGGTTTGGGCACGGTAGTGAGGGACGACTACATTAAGAGACACCGCATAGGTTGATGCGGAGTGGGAAGAACGTTAGAGGCGATGCTGTCACGTAAGAAGAAAGCTGCCAGGTGCTATCGCTTAGAAATTTCGGTCCTCTTCAATAATCCGGACATCCTTAACCAAGAAGGGGTGCATATTTCTATCAAAGACGATTGGTATTTCCCGGCCTTTGACTTTATGACCGTTTATTTTTAATTGCACATACGTCATTTGAATGACTGGGTCTTTGCGGTCCAGGGTAAGCTTGTCAATGCTCTTTAATCTTCGCTCGACATCGCGGTCCGCTGCATAAAGAACCATTGATTTAATACTCCTTTTTGCTTCATAAGCTCCCGGCGAACTACATTTGAAAAAGTTACCGTATGTTCGAGCTAATCGCTCTGCAGTATCGAGAGGAATGACTGAAAACAGAGATGTAAAAAACAGATCACCTCTGAATGAACCACCTATAACCAGGAAAGAATTCCTGATTTGGCGACCAATAATAGTAGCTGTCAACTGATGTTTGCCTATGGTGATAGATAAGTCTCTTCCTCTTTGTTCAATATCTGTGGATTTGCCGGTACGGGGTATAATGTATATTGCCGCAATAACAAGAACTAAAACGACAATAATTTTCCACATTTTCATAATCGGCCTCTCTTAGTATTCTTGATTTATCCAACGACTTGCCTTCTATAAGGGCATCCTCCAAGAAATGCCGAATTAAGGTTCCTGCTCTCCGGTGGTTTTTAAGCCCTTTATCTCCAATGTTAAGAGTATCGGCCAAAAACAAGCCGAAATAAAGTAGAAAGTTCCCTATCGGCAGCATCGGTGTAAGTTTTGTTGTCAGGCTAAGCAGGCGAGGAATAGTGTGAATTTCCCCCCGCAGCGTTATCAAAGACTGCCTTATGCTGCGGGTCTTGTTCGCGGTGACGTTGAGGAGGAAATCCCAAGCGATTTTGGCCCTCAAAATTTTTTTGTTGTGGGCCGATAAGATTTTTTATGTCTTCGCGTAATGCCCATAAATCACTTCTCAAATGCCTTCTTGCAGTTTCTTGGTTGAATTGAAAACGTTCCTGGGGTATAATATGCCTATAAGTCAATAAATGGGGTGTCTTTATCACAGTAAAGTTTATCGATATCGGTTTTTTGAAAAAACTCTTTTTTGGCTTTTGAAAGCAGCATATCAAGAATCAAATTGGAGGGGGAAGATGGCTAAAATAAAAATAATAGATCCAAACAAACCATTAACTCGGTCGGAGCTTGATATTGTCTATTTAAGATATTACGAGGGCCTGCACAGCTCGGAGATAGCCGAACAGCTTGGCATTGAGCTTGAAAAGGTGAAAGACAAATTTAAGAAGCCCAACGTTGCACGGTATATCCAGAGGGTAGTTCTGCCTGATACACAAAAGCAGCCGAAAGTGAAGCTCAACACGGCGAATATCAGCTCCACAATAGGCGGCAAGTTATTTTATTTTGCCATCTTCATGCTGTTCGTATTTTTGGCCGTAGTGTGTATAAGATTTTTTCTGTGAACAACTGCCTTATCTTTGGAACTATTCGAATCCCCTGACAGGTCATTTAAACGGCAAACTCAATTTGAGGTATATTATAGAGACTATTTTCCAAAAAATACCCTTGACCTTGCTCGAAAAAGGTCTATAATAATACACAAACATATGCCCCTGCTCCCTCCTTAAAATCTCGCTGTTCTAAAAGCAGGGGCTTTCTTATTGCTGCCAAAAAAACTTATCATAGAAATGTACTTACATCGGTTGGACAACCAAATTTTACACCGTCTATTTCAAATTATTATCCCTGTTGGTCTTCAAATGTAAATTGGGAACAATAGGTATACTACGGCTCTTGGTAATATGAGAAATTTGCCAGTAGCTTTATGGGTGTCGACAACATCCTATCTCAGCCGCTTGGCCAGCTCAGCTATGGCTTTAAGTTTTTCCTCGTCAGAGGGTGCGATTGGCTCTCCCGAATCTTCTGCATTGTCGGTGCTTGCTCCCGATGTCTTTTGCCCCTTACTGGATTCTGTGGTTTCTAATTGGATTTCATCAGTGGTGTCTTTTATCGCGTCAAGCCGTTCTGTGAGCTCTTTCTCGGCCTTTTCGCTTTCGACGATTTGATCTTTGAGTTGTTCGATAGTGGCCGTTGATTCAGCAATCTGTTGTTTAAGGCGTTCCTCTGCTTGCTCGTGCTCGGTGATTTGATGTTTGAGTTGCTCGTTGGCAGCTCTTAGCTTATCTGCTTGTTGCTTGATTTTTCCCTGGGTTTGCTCCCGCTCGTGAATGTTACGTTGGGGTTGTTTAATTTGCTTTTTCGACTCTTTGGCCTGCTTAGTGGTCTTCGTTACCGTCTCTTTCAGTCGCTTGCGTTCGGTGATATCCGTAGTGATAATTATAAATCCAATGGCCTTGTCTTTCTCATCCTTCAACACAATCATCTTCATCTGCGTCGGAAATGTTGCCCCATCCGCTCGCACGTGTTCTATCGCACAAGTAAACCTTCCTTTACTTTTGGTTTCCTTGAACAAAGGATCCAAGTCGGTTTTCACCTGCTCTTGGGTATGGAATGTACTAATCTGTTTTCCAAGTAGTTCGTTGCTCGTCTTATATCCGTGCATCTTTGCCCACGGCATATTGACAAAGCAAATAGTTCCCTTCAGGTCAACTATAGCTATTCCCTGGTCCACATTTTGAACGATTATTCCAAGATGGCTTAGCAGTTGCTCGACCTGCTTATGGTCATCAAGAGTAATCTTGCGTTTACTTGATTTTCGAAGGAACATAAATACTCCGTGGTTGAATTTGAGGATTTAATCTCAAGCCGTCGTTTCCGGCACAACGCAGCAGGTATGATTGAACATCTCCTGCTAATCAACCTATTAGCAGGTGGGATTCGGCTATTTGTTTACTTGTTTTGTGAAAATTTTTCCATTTTTCTCAAACTCAACTTTGTCTCTGTGTATTTTAACGACCTTATAACCGTCTATCATATCTCCTTCGTAAACGATTCTGTTAGAAACCATAGCGGATGCGTTCTCCTCGCTGTACACTATCGACGTTACTATTACTTCTTTATTAAAGGACAAAGATTCCAAAATAGGTGATATTAGATCGGCAGTCCAAATATAGTAGGCGACCATACCTAACATCACTACGACGATCAAGAAAAGCCTGAGTTTCACGCTTTTTGGGGATGACGGTCTATTGCTTGTTGGCTGCGCATCTTTTCTCTTTGGTTGCTCAACTTCCTTTTCCGGCTTTTTTAATTCGCCCTTTCCCAAATCAGTATCAGAGACCATATATTTCAAAACCATCTTCTTACCCCGCAGTTATTGGTGTCTTTTGAGGCTCTTCGAGCGATGTCTGTTTGGACTCTTCCGGAACCTGAGGTTTTTCTTCGCAAGCCATAATTTATCTCTTTTCATAACTATCCATCGGCGTGTTCAGGCAACGACTTTATCCTTTTGCTAATCAAGTAATAGGTTTGGGTGCGGTGAGGGTGAGAAGAAAATCCTAAGCGATTTTAACCCTCAAAAACATTCTTGCTGTAGGCCGATAAGATTTTTCAAATCTTCTCGTAATGCCCACAAATCGCCTCTGAAATACCAGTTTGTGGTTTTTTGGTTGAATTGAAATCGTCATTTAGGTATAATACCTTTATAAATCAATAAATGGGGGTGTTTATAGCACAGGAATAAGTTTGTCGGTTTTGGTTTTTTGAAAAAACTCTTTTGGTCTTTTGACGGCAGCTTCTCAAGAATCAAATAGAGCAGCAAGATGACTAAAAAGAGAGGGGGGGTGAAAATGAAAAAACTTCTACAATCAAAAAAGCGGGGCTCTGCCATCCCGCTGGCAATAGTTGCGGTTCTAATACTGCTTGCAATGGGAACGGGACTGCTCCGTTTGGGGCTGAACAGCCGTGTCTTTTCCATACGAACGAGCTCTGACATTATGGCACGATGTGCTGCCGACGCCGGGCTGACAATGGCTTTATTTAAAATGAACGAAAAAAAGCAACAAACCGGACTCTGGGATGGAAGTACCCTACCACAGGCAATTGATGAAAAGCTGCCCTACTGTGACGCAACATATAGTTACACAGTTACAGGTGACCTCACCAAAGGCTATACTGTCAAGTCCGTTGGAAGAGCCAATCAAGCCGAGAGAACGGTCTATGCTACCTTAGGACTTAAGGGATTGTTTGAGTATGCGATTCTAACGAAGGAGAGTCTGATATTGAAACCTGATACGCTCATCGATGGATACAACTCCGAAGACCCGCTTGATACCGATTTTGAGGTAGATATTAGTACCCAAAGCACTGTGGATGCGAACGTGATTCTCAATAGCGGTGTGACTGTGGAGGGGGACATTACTGTGGGTGTCGGTGGTAACCCTGATACTGTTATAAAAGATATGGGCGCAACAACCGGAGATAGGATCGGTGGAATAATAGAAGAACCGTTACCACTGATAAGCCCGCCGGCACTGCCTAATATGGGAGGTGATATTATCGCCAAGGGTGAAACCGTAATACTCAATCCTGGAGACAGCGGCCAATATGGCGACATTATTGTGACAAAGGGGGACACGGCGGGGGTATTGGAAATAAGTGGGGGAGATGTTGTATTATACCTTACCGGAGATATTGACCTTGGAGAGTCGTGCGAGCTTGTTGTAAAGGACGGCTCGTCATTGACTATTTACATAGATGGAGATATTCACTGTCGTACAAACAGCGCAGTTAATGCCGAATATCCGCCTGAGGAGCCCTCGAAATTCCAAATATATGGTACATCCGAAGTTCAACAGTCCTTTGACATCAAGGCCAAGAACGATTGGAGCGGCACTATTTATGCCCCAAATGCGGATGTTATTCTTTATGCCAATGGAGATTTTTACGGGTCCACGGTTTCCAATAACTTTGAATTGAAAGCCGGCGGCAATTACTACTATGATGAAGCACTAAGGACAGTCAGTGTGGACGATTTGGGAGTACGTTTCGTAGTGAAGCGGTGGTATGAGGGCAGTATTAAGTCATCTACTTTGAAAGTAGAGCCTGTTCAGCAGTAAAATGGGGGAGGAAGCAGTTATTTAATCTACCTCATCGGAATCAGGTTTTTGAATCGTGTGTAAGAGCTATCAGCAACTGGTAGGTTATCAGAAGTTTCTCAAGAGTTAAATTGGAGCAGCAAGATGGTTAAACAGACAATTGGACAAAAATTCAGAGCGTTTTGTCTCTTCTTAGCGTTTTCGATATCCTTATCCGGTATAGCCGTGCTGGCATACCAAAGCTTTGTTTGGCTGAAGTATGGATACTGGAAAGCTTTCGGATCAAGGTTGATATTGTACAAAGTTCTACCGACCAACTTTTTTCAGTGGCTTCATAATTCCCACTCCTGGTCAGGCTTAAACAAGATTATATCTGTTGTTCTAAACTCCTCGCTCGCTATGTTTCTGCTCGTGTTTGGTCTGGTCGTTTTTCTGCTCGTAGCCAAGACTTTTGATTTATTCTCGAAGTTTTGGAAGAAAGAGCAGACGAGAGTAACAAGATGGCGTACCTTATAATATTGAAAACGAATAGGACAGGTATAGCTGTAATTGTGCTTATGGGGCTAATGCTCCGTAGAGGCAGACAATAAACAAGCGGAGGTCGAAGCCGGTGTCAACGCCATTTCTTTTACCGGCTCGACTTTGAAAGGGAAAGAGGGGGCCAGACTACTCATCTGACTCCCTCTCCAAATCAATGCTAATTTTCTTCGATATCTACAGGTGATTCTTCGGATTCTTCCCAGGGTGTCTCCTGGGATTCCTCGGAAGGTGTCTCTTGAGGCTCTTCAGCTACTGCCTGTTGAGGCTCTTCGAGCGATGTCTGTTGCGGCTCTTCCGGGACCTGAGATTTTTGTTCTCTAACCATAATTTATCTCCTTTCACAAGAGTCAATAAATTTTACTTTTAATAACCATTCATCGGCGTGTTCAGGCAGCGACTTTATCAGAATATGGGACTTAAAAGTGCTGTGAGCGGTTGCTTGCAGACTTTTTTTATTTGAGCCGGACTACAGAACGGGCATCAAATTTCAATTAAATCGCCTCAGAGGGCATTTAAGGGGCGGACTCGTCTTCCTTAGTCGGTTGGCTCGATTGTAGAATTGTGGGAAAAAAAGCGTTACGTTTAGTATCGACAGTGGCACATTTTTATAGTCTTTGTTGATTAGTTTTCCAAGGAGGGAGGTAGTAAAGTGGATGGAATAGCTTCATCTTAATAAAGAGTCTGGAAATAAGTCGTGGCCAGGACTTCTGCGATGTTCATCGTAGAATATGGCTTGGAAAAATTACAACAAGGTGCCAAATGCGATTTGATTGTTTTACAGAACAGGATTATTTGGATAGCGGATTTTTGTTAGTCGGAGACCTTAACGACGTTTGCTCGCTGGCTTGCCGCAGGACCAGAGATTTTAGGATAGACGAATATATTCCAATTGAGAAGATAGATGGCAAAAGTCTTCTTTTAGTTGACCCAGACCGTGAGAGGCGAATAAAAAAACACACAAAGCGAATCCAAAGAGAACTACGAAAGCACAAATCCTCCATCGATTAAGCTCCTGCTTTGTTTAATTTTCTCCTCCACAAAGCAGGGGCTTTTTTATGAATCTTTCAGTATTGCAAAGCATTAGTCTACATAAAACCCGCGATACTCTTACCCCGTAACAAGGTTGAAGACTGCTTTATGCTACAGGGCCTATGTGACGTGATGGTGGAGTTGAAATTCACAAATGCAAAACGGGGGACATTTCTTTTGATTTCCAGAGACTAAAAGCGTATGATGGTCATAGGTATAAGAACAGAAGACAGAGGACAGAGGACAGAAGACAGAGGACAGAAGACAGAGGACGGGTGACAATATTAGTGAATTAGTACATTGGTTTATTAGAACAAAAGAACATAAGAGCACAAGGCACAAGAGCAAAAGTGATAAGTGACCAAGAGCATAAGAGCATAAGTGCACGAGATGGGGAAAGCGGCAGGTTTTCTGAAAGACACGGGGAGGGACCCCGCTTCGAGGGAAGCCAAACAGACGTCCAACAACGACACCGGAGTTTTCTCAGGGGATTTATCCCATTAGAAATAAATCTAATTCAGAAAGTGCAAGAGTTTCGTGCAGTCATTCTAACGGGATTCACATTGATAGAGCTGTTGGTGGTGATTGCCATCATTGCGTTGTTGATGGGAATATTGTTCCCTGTACTTCGAAAGGCGCGGGAACAGGGCAGGGATGTTGTGTGCAGAAATAATTTGCGTCAAATCGGCATGGCGGCGAACTTTTATGCTGATCATTATGGTTTGTACATTCCGCGTTCAGCGGAATGGGGAGGAGATATAAAGCCGTGGTTCCAGCTTTTTATGCCTTTTTTGGCACAGAAGCCCATCGATGATGATTACCGTAACGTCAAGATATTTCGCTGTCCGAGCTATCCAGACAAAGAACAAACCGTTTGCTATGTCGTCAACGGCTGGGGAGGTGACAGTGACAACGACTGGCGGATGCAAAGAGTGCCGACCAAGCTGACCGACTGTAAGAGTCCCGCCACTACTATCTACCTTGCCGACAATGAGGACGGGCCCTGGCGGACCATACTCAAAAATGCGACCGACCGGGATGTGACCCGATGTGACGTGTTCCGTCCGAGCCATCTGCCCAGCTCTGATAGTCAGGACATTGGCGGAGGCAGACGGGTGGCAAGGGCCCGGCATAAAAACGGCTGTAATTGTCTGTTTCTCGACTGGCATGTCGGCTGGATGGCTGCCGAGGAGATGACCGCAGAGATGTGGAGCTTTGAAAAATAGCACTTTAAGAAACACACTTACACCTGCCGTTGCTATCAAAAGCAAAACTTTACCATGTGTAATGCACTTTATAAGTAACGACTTTTTCCTGGCCGGCAGGGACCTGGACACGGAACTCAACAGTCTGACTGTCGGTTTTAACAAAATCATCTGACTTTTCTACAATCTCCCAATTAATCCATCGATACAGATGTTCAACAACTCTGATTTCTACAGTGTCCTTGTCCTTGTGATTGCGTACTTTGATTTCAAATGCTTCGTCCAGCCAGTTGCGTGCCGTATCAATCTGATAATCCGTTCTCTTTCTTTCACCTACCAAATCGAAGGCGTTGCCAGTATAAACGCGAACGGTTTCATCTTTCGGTGTATGGTCTATAATGTTCTCACCTGTGAATTCAAGCTGTCCATCATCATCGCGGCGATAGAATCGCACAACACCACGGGGCAGAGGAATACCAAGGTTGTTTTTTTCTGAGTTTTCGAACTCTTTCATAACCCATACTTTTGGGTTGCAATCGGTTCCGTAGTCTCTGTTGCGCCGGATATTCTCAGATGAATAGCCCCGGTATCGCCTACGATCAATCTTGGCGCCATCATAGACATACAGCCGCTGACTATCGACACCTTCAGCGCGCAGGAATTCAACCTGTTTGGTCTCGCGGTCGTGAAGCGTGGCCGGACGGTTTAATGTGTAAAGGTGATACTCCTCAAAGGCCTTTTCAGAGACGGGCGCGGGCATACCTGCAGCTTCCCGAGAATACATCATTCCGCTATAGTCATAGCGGTCCTGGTCTGGCTGGATTTTGCTAACGTCACCGGCCATAAGTTTGATGCGTGCATTATCAAATGTTTTTCCACTTTGATTATCGATTGTGACCCAGCCGATTACATCAAGCTCATCGCCCTTTTCGGCAGCGAGCATACTGTAGTCGGCTTTCCAGCTCATTCCTCCTGTAATGTAACTGAGCTCTGCGTTGAGTCTTCCACTTTTATTTGTATTAAGCATCCAATGAATAGTCGGCTTTAAGATAGTGTCATCGGTCAGTGACGGGAAAAGCGGCTGTCCGGGCAAGCTGAATCGTAGGGTGCCGTCAACCTCGATGATGGGCTGGCCGGCAGGGCCCTGTGCGTACATACGCTGGCTTCTGGCATACTGGGAACCGTATCGTCGAATGCCCGATTGGTGAGGGACATAGCCGGAGCGGATAATCTTGCCGCGAACCACTTTGTTTTCAACATCCCTGTTTGTGATAAGGAAGTCGATCTCCTCTCCTTCATATAATGAAAGAAGCAGCCCTTGTGAAACCGGGTCGGCGCGGTAGTTCTGTTCGAGGATCTGTATGGCGCGCCTGCCTTTAGGATCGCGAAGGATAACAGAGTCCGGCTCAAGGTGTGCGGTGATATCGGTGACACTCAGCTCATTTATACCCTTTTTCAGGTTCAGATTCAGTCGGTCCCGTACCACTGCAAAATCCTGGTTATAGACCGTTAGAGATGGCTCGGCCAGAGCGACAGAGGCGAAAACAAACGTGACTACAACAATGATTTTAGAGTGCTTTATAAGGTACATTGCGGTTTCCTTTCATTTGACTTATCTATTCAAATATATGGGCAAAACACCATACTTGTTACAAATATGAATATTCACACAATATCTATCTACATAAACGTTCATCACAGCTCATTGGTTGACAAATAAAGTCTATAGGATCAGTGGATTTAATGCCTGCGCTGATAATCCATTTTTCATCGGCCATGTGGGCTCAAACTTATTCTAAATCAGGTTATCTTTTACGGTTGGCTCAAGGCTGTAAAGTTTCGCATTTGCTATTTGTATCATCGTTAAAATTAACGGGTAAGGTAAGTAAAAAAATGTAAAAAAGTGCATAAGTCCCCGGCCCCTGTAGTAAGTCAAGGGAGTAGTTCTCGGGGGTAAACGAGAAAAGCGAGGAAATTAATACCGGGGATAAACGTTCAGGGCAGAAAATATGACTGGGCCCAGAGACCTTGGCACTAATTTGCGTCCGCCAGAGAAATGTGGGGCAGGCATTGGGGCATCGTCCCTTCGGCTTCACTCAGGGCAGGCCCTTCGGCTTCACTCAGGGCAGGCCCTTCGGCAAGCTCAGGGCAGGGGGCTAAAAATATAACACTGGGTTACCGGTGCATGGGCCTGAATCTGTGGTGGTCGTGCCTTTCAAAACGGTGGTGAGCATAGGGACGATGCGGGAGTCGCGGCCTGGTTACGATTACTTCGTGGCGAGCGTATCCGCGATGGTACTCTTTAACAAAGGTACAGCCGGTAATGAACATTGCCAGTATTGCGATTATGATGGTAATTATGAGCGATTTCATTTTAGTACTCCTTTCGTTTTTTTGTTAGTTTTCAATTGAGCTTCGAGTTTCCGTTAGTGCTTTTAATTCACGAAGCTCATTGTTTTACTGCCATTTTTTACCTCATTATGCACATTTCTATTTTAACGCCGTTATTAGCTGCGTCTCTATCGATATAAGGCAGTAAAAGCGGAGAGAGTAACGAACTTTTTAAGGTGTATAGATGAGTGAATGAGGGGATGGGTGGATGGGTAGATGCTCAATTCCGGATTCTCGATACTCGTAAAAAGACAGCGTGACCTGAAGCTCATCTTGCCGACTGAGGTGTATATACGAGGAGCGGGTTAAAATATCTGTCTGTATATATGGCAGTAGGGGAGCTTTTTGGTTTTGTCGTAATAATCCTGGTGATATTCTTCGGCGGGCCAGAATTTATCAGCCGGTGCTATCTGAGTCTTGACATCGTAACCCTTTTGATTAAGCGTCTGGATTAGCTGTGTGGCGAGCCGTTTCTGTTCATTGTCCAAATAGAAAATCGCAGAGCGATATTGCGAGCCAATATCGGGCCCCTGGCGATTGAGCTGAGTAAAATCATGTGTCTCAAAGAACAGCTTGGCCAGCTGCTCATAACTGATTATCGCGGGGTCATACAAGACCTCAACGGCCTCGGCGTGGCCTGTCGTGTCGGTGCAAACCTGTTTATATGTAGGATTATCGACGTGGCCGCCCGTGTATCCAACGGTCGTAGCTATTACGCCGGGAGCTCGCTGAAAATAATACTCCGTTCCCCAGAAACAGCCGGAAGCGAATATGGCCCTGGCGGTCTGCTGCTGCTTTTTGGCCGGTATAAAATCCATCGAGAGGGAGTTCACACAATAGCGTGTGTTCTTCGGTGTTAGTTTCTCGCCCAGAAAGACATGTCCGAGATGGCCCCCGCATTGATTGCAGATAATCTCCGTCCGAACGCCATCCGCATCGAGTTGCCATTTAACCGCACCTTCGATCTGCTCATCGAAGCTGGGCCAGCCACAGCCGGACTTGAACTTCGAAGACGATTCAAAAAGCTCCGCTCCGCAACGCATACAGGTATAGATTCCCTTTTCGTAATGGTTATTATATTTACCACTAAATGGGCGTTCGGTACCTTTATGAATAATAATCCGCTCCTGTTCGGGAGTTAGTTTCTTATACATTTTTTGCTCCTTGTAAAATCCAATCTCATCCAGGAAAATCTCAACGGTCCTTTGCTGTAGTGCGGGCATAGTGACAATCCTGAAAAGTTCCCGACTATTCAGGGGCTTGTTTGTTGGCAGTGACTGGAATATGCGAAATGGCAGTCGGAATTCCTGCCATCGGTTTTTCAGCTCGAAAGGTGCCTGATAAAGCTGGTTTCCAGCTTTTTTGCTTTCTATCCACAGGCCGAGGGTCCATGGCCCGCCGGTGCCTTTCGCTCGCAAGTAAATACCATCATGCCCTGCAAAATTCAGGTCACTGGGATTATCCGGTGCGGCTTTAGTGCCAACTATAATCAAGTTTTTCTTCGTTTTTACAAGCTCCTTTATATTCAGGCAGGACCTGCCGTTGTTTTGCACAAACTGTTTCCTGCCAACTCTACGGTAATCTTTCGTTTGGTCAGCTATCGAGGTCCAGATAAGGCCGCTTTTACGGCCTTCGACGCGATTGAAATCGTCGATGACTAAGTTGTTTGACAATTGGGCTGTATCTGCCTTAGCAGTTAATAACCATTCATCCAATCCACCACCTGCAACGAGGCAGAAAAGCATCAGCACGAAGCCCCAATGTCTGCGAATAAATTCTTTTTCCATCTTCATCGTTATATACCTAATTTTATGTCTTACATTTTTTAATTATATATACTCACAATCAACTTAACTGTTCGTAAATAGCATTGTATAGCAAGTGAAATCTCAGCCGATACGGAATTCAAACTGGACTTTCAAATATTTTTTCAAAGGAGTTCGAAAAACAGAAGGCAGAAGGCAGATGGCGGATGACAGAAGTCAGAAGGTTGGGGTTGCAAAAATTGATTATATTGGTTATCTTTTCTGCTGTTGATGAAGCATTATATTGCTGAGGATAAGGTTTATAGCAAATGGTCAAGACGGAAACGATAAAAGTCAAAACAAAAGGCAACTGCGATGTCGTTAATATTACCGAGCAGGTCGGCAAAGCTGTGGCACAATCGGATATGAGGGAGGGGACCGTAACGGTTTTCAATGTTGGTTCGACGGCGGGGATTACAACGACCGAATATGAGCCGGGGCTGGTTAATTATGATATAAAGGCGGCTTTTGAGAAAATCGCACCCGAGCACGCAAGGTATGAGCATGAAGAGACCTGGCACGATGACAACGGCCACGCACACGTGAGGGCATCGCTTCTCGGGCCTTCTCTGAGTGTGCCGGTGGTTGATGGTCGATTAACCTTAGGGACGTGGCAGCAAATCATCTTGGTCGATTTTGATACGAGGCCAAGAACAAGAACGATAATTTGCCAGATAGTTGGATAGTGGAACGGTTGAAGAAGAAAAATTTTTAAGCCATTTCAGGCAGCGGACTGAAGAACCGACGAATGAAAGTCGATAGGACTTGACGGAAGTGATTGGAAGGGGTAGTATTCAGGGTATCAGGATATCAGGTAGTGGGTATCAGGATATCAGGGAATTAGGTATCCTAACACCGATGTTCGATATTTTAGGTGTGCGGCGGGATGAATATTTATAATCGAAAAATGGTTAGTGTAACAGCGGCAGTACTTATCACTTTTTTTGTAGTTAGCTGTGGTGAGCAGGACAGGGCCGGCAAGGGGGCAACGGACCTTATACCATCGATAGATTTAGGCCCCACGATAGGGTCATTGGTCGAAATGTCCTGGCCCGAATCGATACGACTCGAAGGATACAGCCTGGTGGGGGGACTGAGGGGAACGGGTTCGAGGGAGTGTCCGCCCCAGATTAGGGCGTATCTTGTGCAACATATTCCGACACTATATCCCGATCGCAAGATAAATGTTGATAAGATGATTAGCGATTCGGATACAGCGGTAGTACTGATAGAGGGAATAATGCCGGCAGTAGCTTCGAGAAATGAGTATTTCGATGTACGAGTTACTGCCCTGAGTGGTACACAAACGACTTCCCTGGAAGGCGGCTTTCTGCTTGGCACGGAGCTTAAGATGGTGGGGACCTTCGGTATAACAACAAAAATTGTAGCTGATGCCCGAGGGCCGGTCTTTGTTGATAAAATCAGCACATCCGAAATGAATAAAAGGATTGGATATGTCCTGGGTGGAGGAAAGGTCCTTGATGAGTACAAAGTAAATCTGGTGCTTGGCGAGCCTGATTTTAGAATGACAAACAGTATTCGAAATCGCTTAAACGAACTTTTTGGTGAAGGCACAGCTAAGGTGGTTTTGCCCGGCAGGCTCGAAGTAAAAGTGCCGGCTAAATATAGAGAACAAAAACAAAGATTCATTTCAATAATCAATGCAACATATCTTAGCCAGAGCACGGAAATTACGGGAGAAAGAATAAAGACATTTATTAGAAAACTTGCTGCTTTGCAGGATGCGGATGCGAGTGAAATTGCCCTTGAGGCGATAGGCAATGAAAGTCTTAGCAGACTGGTTGTTTTGCTGAATGTATCTAATGAGCAGGTACGGCTTCGGGCAGCGAGATGTATGCTTAATCTGGGTAGCGATGCGGGTTTGACGACTCTCAGACAGATAGCTATGGACAGGGATTCAGCTTGCCGGGTCGAGGCCCTGGAGTCAATAACTACAGGGGCCAGACGTAACGATGCGGTTAGAATATCTCAGAGACTGCTGCGTGACGATGATTTTGAGATGAGGCTGGCTGCGTACGAGCAGCTTCGGAAATTAGACGATATTGCGGTGTTACAAGAGGTCATCGCCGGTAATTTTTATCTGGAACAGATTACACAAACTCCATACAAATCAATTTTTGTTTCTCGCAGCGGGCAGCCTCGAATAGTGTTATTCGGTGCGCCGATACGTTGCAGTGATGATATTTTTGTACGTTCAGCCGACGGTAATATAACCATCAACGCTCCGGCTGGTCAGGAATACGTTTCTGTAATCCGCAAACATCCCCAACGGCCCGATGTGATAGCGCAGTTGAAAAGCACCTTCGAGCTTGGTGATATTATCCGAACACTCTGCGAACGGCCGCTTCAAAAAGGTGAGCAGGGACGCGGAGGTTTAGGCGTTTCGTATGCAGATGTTATAGCTCTTTTGAAGCAGATGTGTGACAAGGGTGCTGTAAAAGCGGAGTTTTGGGCTGGCCCCTTACCAAAAATCGGCTAATTATCAAGAGAAGACAGACCCTCGGCCGATAACAGTATTGCATATTGGTCTAAAAGTACTACGTGACTTTTACAGCAATAGTTACCGGACGTTAACAGCAGGATAAGAAATGAGACTTGAAAAAATTGTTCTCAATGGATTTAAGAGTTTCGCGGACAAAACGGATTTTGTTTTCGATTCACCCATAACCGCTATTGTGGGACCCAATGGTTGTGGCAAGAGCAATGTCGTCGATGCGGTAAAGTGGGTACTTGGAGAGCAAAGTGTCAAGAGCCTGCGAAGCGGACAGATGGCTGATGTGATATTCAGCGGAAGCAGCAGCAGAAAGCCTCTCGGGGCGGCGGAAGTGAGTCTTTTGATATCCAATCCTGATGGGACCGGAGTGCGACAGCTGCCAATCGAAGCCGATGAGGTGCAGATATCACGGAAGATATATAAGAGCGGGGAAAGTGAGTATCGTATAAACAACAGAATCTGTCGGCTGAAAGATATCCGGGAATTGTTTATGGACACGGGTATAGGCACGAGGGCTTATTCGATTCTTGAACAGGGGCAGATTGAACAATTAATAAGCGCATCGAAGACAGACAGAAGGTTCATATTTGAAGAAGCGGCGGGTATAAGCAAGTATAAGGCGCACAAAAAAGAAGCACTTCGTAAGCTGGAACGAACGGAACAAAATCTGCTTCGGCTTGCAGATATTTTGGGGGAAGTTGCAAAAAGACTGCGAAGTGTAAAGCACCAGGCGGGCAAAGCAAGAAACTATCTGCGATATACTCAAAAGCTCAAAGAGCTTCAAGTGAACTACTCGCTGGTTGAATATGCAAAGTACCACACACAGATGAAAGAGAAAGGGACCGCCCTTGACCAGTTAGGCGAACAGTTCGGACACTTAGCTGCGGAAATAGCAAGACAGGACAGTCTTATAAGCTCATTAGGTGAAGAGATAATAGAGACGGAGCATAAGCTGAACCAAACAGATAATTCCCTTGTGTCTGTTCGGAGCAAGATTGAGCAGCGGCTCCAGCGGATTGATTTTTTGAGGACAAGAATTTCAGAACTACAGGAAAGAGAGAAATCGGCGAGAGAGAAAATTGAAAAGCTCCGGGAACAGAAAAACCTCTTTGAGAAAAATTCGGCACAGTACAACAGTGAGCTGGCAAACTGTGAGCAGATGCTCGACGAGAAAAGCCGAGCTGTTGAGCAAATCCAGGAAGCTATCCAGCAAGTAAATGCCGAATGTGCATCGCTCGAGTCGCATCTGGAGGATGAGAAGTCAGGTATAATCGACATGGTCAGGAGGACGGCTCAACTTCATAACGAAGTCCAGAGCATTTCGGTTTATCGCAACAATTTATCCACGCAGAAGGACCGTCTTGCCGGCCGGGCGGAAACCGCCCATGCAGAACTTGAGCAACTGCTGACCGAAAAGGCGCAACATAATGCCCGCCTGAGTGATATTGAGGTAGTGTTGGGTGAATTGGAGGAGAGCTTAGAATCCAAACGCAGAAAGACCGAAGAGCTCGATGGCTCTTTGGCAGAGGACAATAAGCGATTGGCCCACAGCAAAGAGGTACGAAGCGCGCTGAATAGCGAGCTGACGATATTGACAGATATGGAAAGAAGATGTGAAGGGCTTAAGGCGGGCGTTAAAAGCATTTTGCAGGAGAGGTCGATCGATAACAAATTTGATTACGTCGAAGGAATATTAGCCGAAGCAATAGAAACCGATGTCGAATATGCGAATGCCGTCGAAGCGGTCCTTGAGGGGCAGACCGATGCACTGGTAATCAACAGCACGAGCAGGATGTTAGATGATATAGAGACAATTCTGAACCTTGACGGGAGGGTGAATTTCATATGTCTTGATAAAATTGAGCCGTTTGTGGACAACAATGACTGGTCGGAATTGGCTTCTGTAAAAGGCAGGCTTGTTGAATTTGTAAAGTTCGACAGCAAGTACGCACCGCTGGTGTGGAAGTTACTCGGCAAGACGTTAGTTGTTGACTCTTTACAAGAGGCAGTCGGACTGGCGGAGAAGGCGGGAGATGATTTTAAATTTGTTACTTTGAAGGGTGAATTCGTAAGTTCCGACGGGACGATAAAACTCGGGCCTTTGGGCAGAGCAAGCGGTTTAATATCGCGCAAAAGCCGGCTGCGTCAACTGCAGGAAACTATCGGCAATATTGCCTCTGAAGTTGCAGCGATTGAAGGCCAAATTGAGAAAAACAATCAGACAAAAGCACATTTGGATGAGCTGTGTCAAGACCTGCGGACGGCCATTTATGAAGCGAATACCGAAAAGATGCAGGTAAGCTCGAAGCTCAGCGTGATAGAAGAAAATACAAAACGGCTGAGACAAGAGGAGCCGTTGTTGGCCAGTGAGATTGACCTGTTGGCTGAACAGATAGCTCAGTCCGTGCAAAAGGAATATGACTCGAAGCAGAAATTAGAGGAGCTGGAGGCGGTAAACAGCCAGAGAACGGCGCATATAGAAGAGCTTGAGGCAAAATACGCTGAGCAAAAACAACAACAGCAAACATTAGTGGACAGACTTACTGATTTGAAGGTGGCACTGGGGCAAATTACGGAACAAAGTAAGGCATTGAAACAAATAATTCTGAGTCTGCGGAGCCAGATGCAGGAGAATCGGACGGCTGCCGGGACAGCAGAGGAGGAAATTCAAAACTGCAGCGAACAATGGTTACAGGCTCAAAGGGACATTCTTAACTGCGAAGCCGGGGTATCGGAGCTGTTTGTCGAAAAAGAAAAGAACCAGGAGAGCAGCCGATTATTGCATAAAGAGATTGAAAGACTGCTCGAAGAACGAAAACAAACGGAGGAGCTTGTTCGGCTTAGACGCGCCGAAAAAGAGGAAACTGAGCAAAAAATTAACGAGCTTAAAATAGAATTGAGCCAATTAGAGGTAAAACAGCAGGA
>JABAOF010000937.1_pt3 | contig 29340 bp, 25 predicted proteins | sample 7062171 | NCBI WGS metagenome assembly JABAOF01 (sample SAMN14538628, study PRJNA623070) | marine sediment metagenome | biome: marine biome [ENVO:00000428]; feature: marine pelagic biome [ENVO:01000023]; material: deep marine sediment [ENVO:00002113] | place: India: Gulf of Khambhat ...
TTCACTGTGGCTGTACCTCTAGTGGGTTTTATGATGCAATTTAACAAGCGAACAGTAGTTGTCTTGCCTGCTCCGTTTGGACCAAGGAGACCAAAGGTTTCTCCCTCATAAATCTCTAGGCCAAGCTCATCTACCGCTTTAATCTCATCTCCCTTACCATAATACTTGGATAACTGATCTGTATGGATCACAACTTTCATAGCCATTCCCGGAAACTATTACTTGATAATTAGACGGTATATTTTGAACAGCTTTTAGTTTTTGCCATATTTTGACTCGCTTCTACTAGAATCTCTTTCGGATTTTTCTTATCATTTTTGAAGAATCTCTTTCTTCCCGTCTTGATTCCTAATTCATAAACGTTAAGTTTCACTCTTACGCTAACCTTTCCAAAGGCTAATTACGCGAGTAGTTGCTGAAATAAGCAATCTATTATGGGAAAAGAAATGGCAACATCAATTGCTGTGGAAATTATTCTGGTTTTTTCAACAATGTTCATAGTTGTAACGATTGCCGCTTTATGGTTTGCATTTTCAGCCTCAAAACTAAAACATAAAAAAGAATTGCAAGAAAAAAGGATGAGCATAATAGACAAACATTTCAATGAATTGCTTAGAATTGAATGTCCATATTGCAGAACAATTTATTCTGCAAATAGAATTGAATGCCCAAATTGCAAGGCAAACACTAAAAAAATCCTATTCCCAGAAATACCAACCACTTAGATTATTTTGAAACTAAAAAATTAGAAGAAATCACTTATTGAAAATATTTTTCCACTAGGTTAATGCGAAATGTGCTGTCATATAGTTAGTGGTATCTTATTCGGCATAATCAGTTTTAGATTAAGCAAGGATTGTGATTAGATATTAACACTTTTGAATATGGATTTTTGGAAATATTAAGGAAGCTCAGGTAAAGAACTAAAGTTTTTTGCCACAGTTTCCACAGAATTTGCTGTTGGGCGGATTTTTTGTTTTGCACTTTGGGCATTCTTTTTCTACAGTTTCAAGCGGGTTTCCACAATTGCCACAGAATTTCATGTCTGAAGGCATTTCGACTCCACATTTTGGGCATTTTACTTTTTTTAGGGCTCCAAGTTTTTTTCCGCAGTTTCCACAGAATTTTGTTCCCAAGGGATTTTGAGCGTTGCAGTTTTGGCAGATTACTATTTGTTCTGGACCTTTGGATTCCATTCCTTTTGCTATTGTTGTTCCCATCGCTATTCCAACTCCAGCCCCTACTCCAGCTGCAGCGGCTCCTCCTCCAGGAGGTAGCTCTGCCGTCGTTTCCTTCATATATTGCATTGCCATCGCTTTTTGTCCCATTCCTGAAGCAAACCTTCTAGCTTCTTCGGGTATCTTCACTCCTTCAAATACGCAATCTATGATTTTCAGACCTATACGTGCAGCTTCATCTCTGATTATCAGGGAAACTTTGTCAGTAGTTTCGTCAACATTCTTAACCAAATTGAATGTGTCAAAATTGGCGAACTCGTCTATTACCCGCTCGTTAATGAAACCCCTAATATAGCGTTCAACATCTTTCGATGTGCTCGCACCCCTGTTTCCAAAGAACTCGACAACGAATAATTTGGCGTCTTCAACTTTGTAAAGCAGGTAACCGAAGAAGCCTATTTCTGCTTGGTATTGTATATTACCACTTGGTGCGGAGTAGGCTTGTCCACCAAAGTTACCTCTGAATTGACTGTTGCTTACAAACACAACTTCGCATTCAAATATGTCGCCAATTATGCCTAATTTGCGAAGGGCTGCAGTGAGAAAAGGAATATTTTTGCTTGTGATGGTATGTCTACCAGGTCCAAAAACATCATAAGCTTTTCCATCGCGGAAAAAAACCGCCCATTGGTTTTCTTTCACAATAACTTGGCTTCCATATTTAAGCGATAGCTTGGGAAATCTGTAGGCAATGTCTTGATCGCCTCCAAAATCCCAAGCAGCTTTTTCAATAATTGGCATTTAATTTTCTCCTATATGTCTATTGGTCTAAAGCTTTCTTTACGTTGCTGCAGTTTTTCCTCAAAGTCCGTTAATAGACCCTGTATCTTCTTAATTTCTGCAGATATAGTTGTCCAGTTTTCATCTTCCATATTATTATAAGTTTGGGTTACGATTTGTTTTATGTCTTCTACATTTTTGTTTAGCGTTTGGTCAAAATTGAGTACTCTTGCTAGTTCTTCTTCTCTTATATGTCCTTTTCTATCCATCAGACCTGCATATCCATAATCTGCATGTCGAACTTTTTCCATAACACGGTCTGTAAGTTGAATGATTTTTTTGAACTTTGGACTAGGGATTGAGATATTTTGATTTATGGCTTCCATATAGATGTCTTCCCATTTGTGACGTATGTCACGAAAATCTTCGTACATCAAGTCTCTGAGTTTTTTATCTAATTCTCTTAGATCTTCCTTTGTTCCATAGCCTAAAGTGAAGAAATTTTGAATTCTATCGAGGATTCCCTGCTTGTTTTTGACCTTTTCAATGGTTTCATGTTCACTCATTTCTGAATTGCTCCTAAGTATTCTAACGTTGAAAAATATATATAAGAATTCTACCTAAAGTCCGTGCAATATAAAAAACTATCCTAAGGAGATTCGATGCCATTGGGCTTTCTTTCACGATTTAAAACACCGAAAGCAACTGTTACTCTAAAGACTCAGACTGATCATGTGGAATTAGGAGAGAATCTTGAAGGTGTTATCACTGTAGTTGCGAAAGAGGAATTTGATGCAACCGAGGTAAGGGCTGAGCTCAGATGCATAGAAAAGCGAAGGAAAGAGAGATGGGTATATAATAAGCGATTGAAACGAAATATTAGACAAGTATATTGGGATCAAGCCACTTTGCATTCGTCTGATCCTAAAGCCTGTGGGCAAATACACATAGTTCCTGGATTCAAGAAAGAGTTTCCAATAGTCTTGAGCATTCCTGTAGCAGGTCGTGAATCATTTGACGGAATGGACGCCAACGTTACTTGGTTTGTAAAGGGAGTGGTGGCAGTTGACAATCGTCCTGACATTACAAGTCAAACTATTGAAATTCAAGTAATCAGGACTAGTGCAGAATCGAAGATCCAAGAAAAAGAAATAGCGATGATTCCATGCATATATTGCGAATCTCTTATGGCACAGACTGCATCGTTTTGTCCAAAATGCGGAGCCCCTCGAAAAAAGTAAGAACACAAATTGAGAGTTAATAGTTGATCAAAACAAGAGCTGCGATCTCCAAACGTTTATTCTGTATCTAGCTCCAGATTTATTGTTCTTTGTAAGGTTGTATTATTCAGTAAGACAGCGGTCCAAGACGAGCACATCAAAACTGGAATAGGAAAATAAATTAATAGAAGCTGGATTTGAATATGTGCGCTACAGCGAAAAAGACGAGGTAGCAATCTACAAGAAACCAAAGTAGTATAGTCTAGAGCTCCGGTAGTATAGTCCGGTCAAGTATAACGGCCTCTCGAGCCGTGGACCCGGGTCCGAATCCCGGCCGGAGCACCATACCTCCTTTCTGCAGACTTTGTCAAGAAAGTATCTGATGTGTCATCGGTCTGGTGCTTTTCCTTTATAGAATTTGGTTCAAAAATCGTGTGAGAAATTCGAAAAAAGAAAATGGTGTTTGTTTATAGACCTAGCATACCTAGTAGGTTGTACTGGACAACTAGCGCAGCAAATAATGAAGCAACCAGCGACATCACCGTGATCATTGTGTTCAGTGAAGGTCCTGCTGTGTCTTTAAATGGGTCGCCAACTGTGTCACCGACTACAGCAGCTTTGTGTGCGTCTGAACCTTTTCCGCCGTGGACGCCTGTTTCAATGTATTTCTTTGCGTTATCCCATAATCCGCCTGAATTTGACATTAACAATGCTAACAGCAAACCTGAGAATATTGCTCCTGCCAAGTATCCGCCTAGAGCTTGGGCTCCTCCTATGAAACCCACAACTAAGGTTACACCTATCGTAATAGTGCTTGCAGGTAACAGTTCGCGCAACGCGCCTGTAGTGGCAATATCAACGCATCGTGCGTAGTCAGGTTTTGTTCCTTCTTTTCCTTCTTTCAAGCCTGGGATTTCCTTGAATTGTCTACGGACTTCTGCGATCATTCTTTCAGCGTTTCGTCCAACACCTAGCATAACCATTGCTGAGAACAGGGCTGGCATAGCTAACCCTACAAAAGCGCCTAGTATAACTTTTGGATTCAAAAGGTTGAAATCTAAAAGGGTGGCGATTTCTGCTTGTGTTCTTCCTGCTTCTACTAGAGCTGCTGCGGCTTCACTTTGGAATGTGGCAAGCAACGCGATGACGGTTAGGCCAGCTGCGCCTATGGCAAAGCCTTTGGTGATGGCTTTAGCTGTATTTCCAGCCGCGTCAAGTTCGTCGGTTATCCGTATTACTTCGTCGCCTAATCCTGCTTGCTCGGCTATTCCTCTTGAGTTGTCAACTATTGGACCATATGCATCGTTGGAGATTATTAGTCCGACGATTGAAAGCATGCCGATTGCGGCCATTCCTATCCCGAATACAGAGTAGCCTGCGCCTAAAGGTTCACATAGGAAATAGGCGATTACTGCTGCTATACCTATTCCAAGTAGTGGAGGAAAGACACTTTGAAGTCCGTAAGAGAAGCCAGTGATAATGTTTGTCGCTGTTCCAGTTGTTGAAGCTTCTGCAGTTTTAAGAACGGGTTTTTTGCTTTCTGAGGTGAAGTAGTCTGAGGTTGTACCGATTACGATTCCCGCACCCAAACCAACTATTGAAGCACCCCATAATCGCAAGTCATACCCAATGTAGTAGGATGCAACCAGCGTTAGTATCCCGAAAATTATGCAGGTTATGTAAGTTCCCATGTTTAGTGATTTTCCAGGGTTGCCTCTTGCTCCGATTCTTAGGGTTGCGGCGCCTATGATTGAAGCAAATATGCCTAAACCTGCGAAAACCAGAGCTATTTCGATAAGTCCCAAGGCTGTGCCAAGTATCATTACTGCTACTATACTAGCTATGTACGAGTCAGCTAAATCTGCACCCATGCCTGCGACGTCACCTACGTTGTCGCCTACGTTGTCTGCTATTACTGCTGGGTTTCTGGGGTCGTCTTCAGGAATGCCGAGTTCGACTTTTCCGACGAGGTCTGCGCTTATGTCTGCAGTTTTTGTGTAAATCCCTCCACCGGCCTTAGCGAAAAGGGCCAATGCGGATGCGCCGAAACTGAACCCGAGAACTGCTCCCGCATCTCTAGTTATGACGTAAACGATGCTTATTCCTAACAGAGAAAAACCGACTACTGCAAGTCCCATTACTGCTCCACCGCGGAATCCTACTGGGAACGCTTTGTTTAAGCCGCCGCGGGCTGCGTAAGCGGCTTTGGCATTTGCTTTTGTAGCTATATCCATTCCCACGTAGCCTGCTAAAGCTGATAGAAAGGCGCCGAAGAAGTATGAAAGAGATAAACTTAGGTTTTTGATAGGTTCAGCGCTTGTCCATACAGGTGAAGGTAGAAATATGCCCACAAGCGTTCCTACAACTACTACGAAGATTGCTAGTATTGTGTATTCTCTTTTCAGAAAAGCCTTTGAACCTTCTTTGATTGCCTCAGAGATTTCCTTCATTCGTTCAGTTCCAGAGTCTTGTTTATCAACGTAACGGTAAAAATATAATCCGGCTAGAATTGAAATTAACGCTGCTATTGGTGCTAATAACCACGGTTCAAATATCTCGAGCATTTTTTCCTTCTCCTTTCAGTATCTTGTTTTCCTTTTAAATTGAAGTGGGAAATTGTATAAACTTGTTTATTAGGCTTTGTTTTCTGAAATCTAAAGGGAAAACATTATAACCCTTATTTTTATGATTAGTGAGCTAGCGCATAACCTGACCGAGGGCGCAAGTATCCCAAGGCAAAAATGTAACTTCATGGTGAAACTAGGCGGTTGCTATGGCTGAAGCTTGGCACAGCAAAAAAATCGAAGAAGTCTTAGGCGATTTACAGGTTGACCAAAAAGGATTAGAAAGTGAAGAAGCGAAACGCAGGCTGGAAGAGTTCGGTTATAACGAGCTCATAGAAAAGAAAAAAGTAACACCTCTTAAGATTTTTCTACGTCAATTCAAAGACGTTTTCGTGATCATGCTTCTGATAGCCACTGCCATTTCTTTCTTAATTGGGGAAACAATTGACGCGATTATAATAGCCGTCATTGTAATTCTCAATTCAGTTTTAGGTTTTGTCATGGAATATCGGTCAGAAAAGGCTATGGAAGCCATGAGAAAATTAACCGCGCCCAAAGCCCGTGTAATGCGAGAAGGGTTGGAGCAAAAAATTGCTGCCAGAGAGATAGTACCTGGAGATGTTGTGATTCTAGAAGCAGGCGACAGAGTTCCAGCCGACGCCAGACTACTCGAAGTAGTGGATTTAAAAGCTGATGAAGCAGTCTTGACGGGTGAGTCTACAGATATTACTAAAAACTTAGATGTAGTCAGTGAAAACACCCCAGTCGCGGATAGGAAAAACTCAGTTTTTATGGCTACCCACATGACCTACGGTCGAGGAAAGGCCGTAGTCACATCTACTGGAATGAAAACGGAATTTGGTAAAATCGCAGAAATGGTTCAAACCATGCAGGAGGAGGAAAGCCCTCTCAAGCAAAAACTCGCGAGATTCGCAAGGAAATTAGGCATCGTAATTGTCGCTATCAGCGTGGTAATATTAGCTCTCGAGCTATACGAAATTCTCGTTCTCGGGGTGATGATTAGTCCTGGCGATATAATGGCCAATATCTTAGATGCATTTGAAGTATCTATTGCTCTCGCGGTTTCTGCGGTTCCGGAAGGGCTACCAGCAGTAGTTACGGTTTCTCTTGCTCTAGGTGCCAGAGAACTTGCCCGACGCAACGCTATCTTGAGGAAACTTACTTCTGCTGAAACCTTGGGCGCTACAACTTTCATCTGTTCGGACAAAACTGGAACCTTGACGAAGGGAGAGATGACTGTTCGCAAGCTCTACACACAGGGAAAATTTTACGAAGTTACCGGAGCGGGTTATGAACCAAAAGGCGAATTCTTAGAAAATGGGGTTTCCGTCAACCCGCAAGATATTGCCGAACTCAAATTGCTACTGGAAGCCAATGTATTATGTACTAATGCACACTATGATGAAAAAAGAGTAATTGGCGACACCACAGAAGGAGCCCTTATTGTTGCTGGAACTAAGGCAGGTCTTACAAAGAAAAAACTAGAAGAGTCCTATCCTAGGATTCATGAGATACCATTTACCTCCGAAAGAAAACTCATGACAACAGTCCACGAGAACCCAGAGAAAAATATGGTCGCATTTGTAAAAGGAGCCCCTGAAATCGTCTTAGAACGAAGCACTCATATTTTAAGAGACGGACAGATTAAAAAATTATCCTCTAAAGAAAAACAAGAAGTTCTTAAAGCTAACGAAGAAATGGCTAGTGGTGCCTTACGTGTACTTGGGACTGCCTTCAAAGAATTGCCGAACCGTCCCATCGACAAGTTTGAGGAAGAAGAGTATGAGACAAGCCTAATATTCTTGGGTCTTTCTGGCATGATCGATCCACCGAGAGTCGAAGCGAAAGAGGCAAACGCGAAATGTAGACAGGCAGGCATAAAGACCGTAATGATTACGGGAGATCACAAACTTACTGCTGTTGCCATAGCGAAAGAGCTGGAAATGTTGCATAGTGACAAAGTACTCACAGGCAAGGAGCTGGATAATCTTGATGAGGACGAATTCAAGAAGGTTGTAGAGGAAGTTTCTGTATACGCGAGAGTATCTCCCGAACATAAATTGAGAATTGTGAGGGCGCTTAAGGAAAAAGGTGAAATCGTTGCCATGACAGGCGACGGGGTAAATGATGCCCCTGCCTTGAAACAGGCTGACATTGGGGTTGCGATGGGGATCACTGGCACAGACGTGACTAGAGAAGCGGCTGATGTTGTGCTAGCAGATGACAACTTTGCGACAATTGTTAGTGCGGTTGAAGGTGGTCGCAGCATCTATGACAATATTCGCAAATTCTCATTCTTCTTGTTACGTTCAAATTTTGATGAGTTGGGAATCATAGCTCTTTTTGCCTTGATGGGTTTGGAGCTTCCGCTTCTTCCAAGCATGATACTTTGGCTCAACTTGATGACCGATGGATTACCTGCTTTGGCATTGACTATGGATCCTCCTGAAGAAGATGTAATGAAACGGCCTCCACGTAATCCAAACGAAGGTGTGCTATATGGTAGATTTGCGTCAATACTTGCCACTTTTACGTTGCAGTTTGCCTTAACTGGAGGCATATTTTATTGGCAATATTATATCTTGGGTCAACCGTTGGTGTATGCAAGGACAATGGCTTTTATGCGTGCAACCTTGCAGGAACTTCTAGTAGTATGGAACTGCCGATCTGAAAAACGTAACGCTTTCAGAGTTGGATTCTTCTCAAACAAATACCTCTTATGGTCTGTCTTGATTTCGGCAGCGATAACAGTGGCAATACCTTTCATACCTTTGCTTGGACCTGGAATGGGTACGGAGCCAATCTATAATCCTCTAGACTGGGGAATAATAATTGCGGCATCGCTTTCAGGTTTGTTTATATTGCCAGAGGTTTTTTATGGTAGAAAGATCTGGAAATGGCGATGATTTGAAGAAAAGCTTAATATGCCAAACTTTCAAAAGAGGCAACTCTAAGCTCAAGAGCGTGTAAGCATGACTGAAAAATTCGCAAATCCTGCCCCACTGGGATTACTGGGCTTCGGAATGACAACTGTTCTACTCAACCTGCACAACACTGGTTTATTCCCGCTTGACACTATGATATTGGCGATGGGCTTAGCTTACGGCGGATTGGCACAAGTTATCGTGGGAATAATGGAGTTCAGGAAAGGCAACACTTTTGGCACAGTAGCCTTCACTTCGTATGGGCTTTTCTGGTGGTCTCTTGTGCTTCTTCTTGTCTTGCCCAACAATGCAATATTCACAGGGCTAAGTGCTCCCACAGAGACGGCGATGGCTGCGTACTTCTTTATGTGGGGTTTGTTCACCTTTACCATGTTCTTTGGCACACTTAAGACGAACCGTGCCTTACAATTCGTGTTTATGAGCTTGGCAATCCTATTCTTCATGTTGACCATAAGAGAGTTGAGTGGCAACCCAACGCTATTTGGGACATTCACTTTCAACAATTTAACAGGAATCGAAGGCGTAATCTGCGGATTAAGCGCAGTCTACCTAGCATTCGCGGAAGTGCTGAACGAAGCACACAAGAAAACAGTCCTGCCAATTTTTCCCACCAGATAAGACTCACTCTTTTTTCTTTTCTTAAGCATGAGGCAGCGCTAATGCGTTATCTAATTTGAAGAGAATCCGCCCAAAGGCGTTGCTATCAAAACTTTAATTCCTTTGATGAGTTGATATAGACAAAAATTGCAGTAAAGGGATAATGTCGAGTAAACAATCTAAGCTGAATCGACAATGAAAAATTTTGGTTGGTGATTCAGCACACACAACATACCTCATTTCTCCGTTTATTATTGGATAAATGACTGAAAAACTTTATATCTTCTAGGTTAAACTCCTTCCCCCAAATCAATGGAATGAAAAAGAAATGTCTGAAACTAACTTGCCGTTTAATGAAAAATTCTATCCAAATAACAAAAAACCTTCCTCTGGAGAAAAACTAAGGCAAGAATGGGAAAAATCAATAAACAACCCGCAAGAGTTCTGGGCTGAAAAAGGAAAAGCCATAGACTGGTTTAAACCATACAGCACAGTGCTAGACGACTCAAACCCGCCCTTCTACAAATGGTTCCCCGATGGAATTCTCAACATATCACACAACGCACTAGACAGACACATAAAAACCCAACGTAAAAACAAAATCGCCTACATTTGGGAAGGAGAAATGAGCGAGGTCAAAACCTATACTTATTCTCAACTCTACACAGAAGTCAACAAACTCGCTAAAGCCTTCAAAAACGCAGGACTCAAAAAAGGAGACCGAGTAGCCGTTTACCTACCCGTAATCCCCGAACTCCCAATTACACTTCTTGCAACAGCTCGAATAGGCGGAATACATACAGTTGTCTTCTCAGGCTTCAGCTCTGAAGCATTAGCAGACAGAATAAATGATTGTGAAGCAAAAATCCTCGTCACAGCTGACGGATCATACAGACGTGGAAAAATAGTAAAAATAAAGGATAACGCCGACCGTGCATTGCAAATCACACCAACTGTGGAAAAGGTCATAGTAGTAAGAAGAACAGGTCAAGAAATCAAAATGAAAGAAGGACGAGACGTATGGTACACCGATGTACTCATGCAAGCAGGAGCATCCGCATATGTTTCACCCGAACCAATGCAATCAACAGACCCCCTATTTATACTATACACTTCTGGCACAACAGGAAAACCAAAAGGAGTCCAACACGCAACAGGGGGATACAACGTTTGGGCGTACTGGACTCTTAAATGGGCTTTCAACCCGAGCGAAGATGACATCTGGTGGTGCACTGCTGACATAGGTTGGATCACTGGACACACCTATAACGTTTATGCGCCGCTTTCACTCGGGATAACCTCGCTGCTTTTTGAGGGCACTCCTGATTACCCAGCGCAAGACCGTTGGTGGGACATGATTGAAAGGCATGGTGTAACAATACTCTATTCAACCCCGACAGCAGTCCGAATGTTCATGAAGTTCGGTGAAGAGTGGATCAACAAACATGATCTCAGCACTCTTAGGCTTCTGGGAACAGTGGGTGAACCTATAAACCCTGAGGCGTGGAAATGGTTCTACCGTGTAATCGGAAAAGAGAAACTTGCAATAGTCGATACTTGGTGGCAGACCGAAACAGGCGGTTTTATGATTTCACCCCTACCAGGAATAGAACTTGTTCCACTTAAACCAGGCTCAGCAACATATCCGCTTCCAAGCATTAAAGCTGAAGTCTACGACGACAAAGGACAACCTGCACCAGCAGGAAAAAAAGGCTTCCTAGTAATTAAATCACAATGGCCAGGAATGCTGCAGACTCTCTGGAAAGATCCTGAAAGGTTCAAGCAGACATACTTTGGAAGATGGCCCCACGTCTACTATACCGGAGACTACGCTATCCAAGACCATGAGGGTTATCTATGGCTACTGGGCAGAGCAGACGAAGTCCTTAAGGTAGCAGGGCACAGGATAGGTACCGTCGAGCTCGAAAGTGCCTTGGTTTCACATCCTGCAGTCTCAGAAGCAGCAGTTATGGGCAAAGAAGATCCAGTGAAAGGTGAAGTGCCGGTTGCCTTCATAGTATTGCGTAGCGGTTTTTCGCCTTCAGAAGAACTACGCACTGAACTCATAAAACATGTCAGAACCACAATAGGCCCAATAGCCACACTCGCAGCCATTGCTATTGTCAACAAATTGCCAAAGACACGCAGCGGTAAAATCATGCGTAGAATACTTAAAGCCATAATCATTGGCGGGCCAATAGGAGACACGTCAACTATAGAAGACGCAGCCTGTATAGAAGACATAAAAGCAGCATACGAAGACTTGCGAAAACAACTTTCGCAATAGCCTCTCTCTTCTCATTTTCTTGTCCTTTTATATCGTCAAACAAATACTTCAACAGCTTTTTCTGGGTTCATCTGAAAAATATAGACCCTAACTCATTGAAGCATGTTTATGACAAAGCTAAAAAAGGGAAAAAGCTTAGATTAGCATCAAAAACCTGAAGGTTTTAGAGGGAAAAATGAAGTGTTTGATGCAAAAAAGTTTGTTGAAAACTCTCTGATAGATATCCGAAAAACTGTTAATGACAAAAAGGTAATCTCAGCCTGTTCTGGCGGTGTTGATAGCACTGTTACAACAGCCTTGGTTTACAAGGCTGTTGGCGACAAGTTAGTTGCGGTTTTCATCGATGATGGGCTTCGGAGAGAAGGAGAACCTGAGTTTGTAATAAGAACGCTAAGGAGTATGAACGTAAGAACCAAATATATTGACGCAAAAGCGGAATTCTTTGCGATTTTCAAAGGGAAGACTGATGCTGAAGAGAAACGGAAGGCTTTCAGAGACAAATTCTACAAGACTTTGGGAAAAGCCGCCAAGGAAGAGCAAATTGAATTTATCGCCCAAGGAACAATTAAAGCTGATGTTATAGAAACAGTGAAGGGCATAAAATCCCAGCACAACGTTTTGGAGCAGATAGGTATAAACCCTGAGATTTACGGCTACAAGATACTTGAGCCGCTGAGGGAACTTTTCAAGCCAGATGTACGCAAGGTAGCTCGCGAATTGGGTCTAACAGAGGAAATCTCTAAAAGAATGCCTTTTCCAGGTCCAGCTTTATCGCTGAGAGTTCTTGGCGAGGTTACTCGCGAGAGAGTCGCAATTGTACGGAAAGCTACAGAAATCGTGGAAGAAGAAACCAGGAATCTATCCACTTTTCAGAACTTCGCAGTCCTTCATAATGATAAGGCCACTGGAATTAAAAATGGCGAAAGAGTCTACGGAAACATAATCACCGTCCGAATTGTGGACTCAACAGATGCGGTTACCGCTAAAGCTAGACAAGTTCCATATGAAGTGTTGCGGCGTATTTCTGAGAGGATTACAGGGGAAATACCTAGCGTTGTAAGATGCCTTTATGACATAACGGATAAGCCCCCTTCAACTATAGAATTCGAATAAGAAACCGTCTAAAATGATGTTTTAAAAATTAAAACCTAGAAACGAAACATAGATAGCGTATGTTTGAATTTTGGAGGTTAGAATCCGAACCTGCTTTTCTTATGCTTGACATTCTGATCGAACTCTTCTGCCAACTGCTCCAGAAGCTCTCGTTGCTTAGCGGTCAATCTTTCTGGCACCGTAATTCCAACGCGGACTAGTAGGTCGCCTTTGCCGTAACCTCTAAACCGCGGCATTCCTTTCCCTTTAAGCCTAATGGTTTCGCCTGCTTGTGTTCCTGGTTTAATCTTCACTGTGGTTGGGCCGTCTAGAGTGGGCACGGAGAGTTCTGTGCCTAGGGCTGCTTGTGGGTAACCGATCATCAGCACGTGCCAGAGGTCGTCTCCTTCTCGCATGAAGAATTTGTGTTGCGCTAAATGAACGAGAACGTAGAGGTCGCCGGGTTGGCCTCCGTTTGGCGCCATTTCGCCTTCGCCTCTGAGTCTAAGCTGGTAGCCCTCATCTATGCCTTCTGGTATTTTCACATGTATTCTTCTGCGCTTTTTCGTTAGTCCTGTGCCATGGCATTTTTTGCAGGGGGCTTCTATCAATTTACCGCTTCCTCTGCATTCAGAGCAAGGCGTTACTTGCACGTACGTTAGGAAACTGTTTTTTTTCATGTTCCTAATTTTACCCGTGCCATTGCATTTTGGACAAGTTTTAGGTGAAGTGCCGGGGCTTGCGCCTGAACCGTCGCAGACTTCACACTTTTCAGTTCGAGGGACTAGAATCACTTTTTCGGTTCCTTTTGCGGCTTCTTCTAATGTTATTTCAATTTCGTAGCCGAGGTCTTGGCCTCTGTTGATTCTTTCTCTAAAACCGCCTCCGCCGAAGCCTCCGCCGAAGAAAGTGCGGAAAAGGTCTCCAAAGCCGAAGCCTATGTCTCTGAATATTGATTCAAAATCTGCGCCGCGGAAAATATCTTCTGCAGTATAGCGTTGGTCAAATCCCACGTGACCTAGCGTATCATACTGTCTTCTTTTTTGGTTGTCTGATAGAACGGCGTATGCCTCGGAAATTTCCTTAAATTTGTCTTCTGCATCAGCAGCCTTGTTCCTATCAGGATGATACCGCATCGCCAATTTTCTATAGGCGTCTTTGACTTCTTCTTTTGACGCGTTTTTGGATACGCCTAGAACTTCGTAGTAATCTCGTTTTTCAGCCATTCACTTTACCGCTAAATTCGAAATGCAACTTCCTAATCAAAACTCTTTCGGCTGTCACTTCACTTCGTAATCTTCCGAATCCACAACTTTCTTATCGCCACTACCCTTTGAAGCTGAAGGTCCTTGGCTTGCTTGACCTGTTGGACCTGTTTTGCCAGCTTGCGCCTGTTTAGCTTGTTCAGCAGCTGCCTGCTGATAAATCACCGTTCCAACTTCCTGCAGAACTTTCTGTAGTTCCTCAGTTTTTGCTTTTATTTGTACCATGTCGTTGCTTGCTAAAGCGTCCTTCAAAGCAGAAACGGCAGCGTCTATCTTGCCCTTTTGCTCTTCCGTCAGCTTGTCCGCCAAGTCCTTTTTAGTTCGGTCTGCAGTGTAAATCAAACCGTCCGCGTTGTTCCTCAATTCGACTTCTTCTCGTTTTTTCTTGTCTTGCTCCGAGAACTGCTCGGCTTCTTTGACCATTCGTTCCTTCTCTTCTTGTGATAGTTTCGTGGACGCTGTGATCGTAATTTTAGCTTGTTTTCCTGTGCCTAGATCCTTTGCGGTTACATTCAAGATGCCGTTAGCGTCTATATCGAATGTAACCTCAATTTGCGGGACGCCTCTAGGCGCTGGCGGCAAGTCTACGAGGTTAAATGTGCCGAGAGAAACGTTATCGGTTGCCATTGCTCTCTCTCCTTGAAGCACGTGAATTGTCACGGCTGTTTGAAAGTCAGCTGCCGTCGTGAACACCTGAGTTCTCTTGGTGGGAATTGTCGTGTTCTTTTCGATGATCTTGGTGAATACGCCGCCCAGCGTTTCTACCCCTAGTGATAACGGCGTAACATCTAGCAGGAGCAGGTCTTTGACTTCGCCTGTGATGACTGCCCCTTGTATGGCTGCACCTATGGCGACGCATTCCATGGGGTCAACGCCGCGTTCTACAGTTTTGCTCAAAATCTTTTCAACGAAGTGCTGCACAAGTGGCATTCGCGTCATGCCGCCGATGAGGATTATCTTATCCACGTCGTTAGGTGTCAGCTTGGCGTCTTCAAGCGCTTTGAGTATGGTTTTCTGAGTTTTTTGGACGATTGGTTGAGCTAAACTTTCAAGTTTGGTTCTCGTAACTGAGAGATGCAAATGTTTGGGTCCCGAGGTGTCAGATGCTATGAATGGCAGGTCAACGTCTGTGCTCATCAGCGTTGTCAGTTCTATCTTTGCTTTTTCCGCTGATTCCTTCAGCCTTGCGGCGGCCATTTTGTCGTTGGTGAGGTCTATGCTTGTTTGCCTTTTGAACTCTTCTACCATATAATCCATTACTGCTTTGTCTATATCGGTTCCACCTATTTTGGTGTCACCGCTTGTGGAGAGCACTTGGAATACGCCTTTGCCAAAGTCCATTAGGGTAACGTCGTGGGTGCCACCTCCGAAGCTGAAAACCAGTATTTTCATTTCTTTCTCTAGCTTGTCTATACCGTAGGCGAGGCAGGCAGCAGTGGGCTCATTAACTATGCGCGTAACTTCTAAACCTGCGATTTCACCCGCGTCTTTCGTTGCTTGGCGCTGGTTGTCGTCAAAATGTGCTGGAACCGTTATGACTGCTTTCCGTATTGCACCGCCCAAGTAGGTTTCCGCGTCTTTTTTAATTTTCTGCAGAATGAACGCTGAAATCTGGTGTGGCGTGTATTCTTTTCCGTAAACTTTTGCTTTGTAGTTTGTTCCCATTTTCCTTTTTATTTCAAAAATTGTTCCTTCGGGGTTGGTTGTTGCTTGGCGTTTCGCCGGCTCCCCTATCAAGAGTTGGCCATCCTTTGTGAAGGCGACTACTGAGGGGAACATTTTTCCCGCCATAGTTGGTCCTTCAGCACTTGGAATTACGGTGGCTCGTCCGCCTTCATAGATGGCGGCTGCGGAGTTCGTGGTTCCCAAGTCTATTCCTAAAACTTTTTCACTTGTTTTTTCTTTACTCATTTTTTTCTTTCTCCTTTTTTGTATTTGATGATTTAACTGCCACTTTGACGATGCTAGGTCTGACAATTTTATCTTTCATGATATAGCCTTTTCTCACTTCTTCTGTTACAACGCAGGCTTCAACATCGTCCCGTTCAGATACGGCAACAGCATTATGGCATGACGGGTTAAAAACTTTGCCTGCTTCACATTCTATTAAAGAAACTCCTTCATTTTCAAGCGTTTTCTTGAGTTTCTTAAGAGTCATCTGAATACCCTCAATTAGCGATTGCGCAGAATCCGTTGACTGCGCACTCTTGAGTGCCATTTCTAGCTCGTCTTGAACATCTAAAAGCTCGATGATTAAGCGTTCAGTGCAGTAGTTTTTTGTTTCTTCTATTTGGCGATCGCAGCGTTTCTTCAAATTCTCGAAATCCGCCTGCAAATACTTCAATCGCGTCAGGTAATCCTCTGAGCGCTTCTTCTCGGCTTCTAGCAGCTGTTCAAGGTTTTCAGTTTGTCCTTTTTTCTCCTTTGCCATATGGATATATTCCTCTTTGAATTAAAAAATTTAGCGTGTGCACACAGAAATAAGTTTTTTTCCCCTGAACCCGCGTTTTTTATATTTAGTTTGCTTGAAGATTAAACCTATGTTGGTTTATTATTAGACATCAAACTTTGGCTTATTCTTTCTTTGAAAGAATTGCGAGAACAAAAGCTGAAAGAATCATAACCAAAAACACCGCGCCAAGTATCGTTAATGGTATCCTGAAAACAGGCTCCGAATGGTAGACCGCCGTCGTAGGTAAACCTGCCAAATAGGCAGCTAGGAAAATAACCACAAAAGCTGCGCCTACGCCTTCGGCGGCGAACAAGAACAGATTTACTTGTTTTTCACTTAACTTCATCAATAGTCTCTTCTTCTGAATTCGTTGATTATTAGTTAAATGTGTATGTGTATTTAAGATCAACCATTTCTGTGTTGTTTATTCCTACACCACTGTTTTGGGTGCTTGGACATCGCAAGGGTAATATATCCGAAATGGTCGAAGTAGTTTTTACCAGATAGGTTGGTCAAGATTATGGCAGGGTTCAAATTTTATTCATCTCTGAAAATTGGTTTGCTCATTATATCAGCAGCTTACTTCTTATTTACTTTACATGCGTTATTCACTCTCTCGTGGATAGGCGAGTGGGAGTATCTAGGTGGCGGCTCTGCTTCTTTTTGGATTTTAATAACCGATGTTTCCGCTTATTTCGGTCTTGTTTTCCGTTTCTTAGCTAGTCTCGTCGCCATTGCAGCATCAATTTTGTACTTTGGTCAAAGGGGGCTTCCTGAATCAACATTTTTTAAGGTTTTGAGGTGGATTTTAGTTTTGGAAGCGCTCTATTGGGTGCCGCTTTTCCTTTCAGGGCTTATGGGTTTTCTGCCTGTGGACGTGAGCGGTTTTGGTGCGACTGGGCTAAGTTTGAGTTTGTTAATAACAACAGGTATACCATGTTTGGTTTCGTCAATAGCCATACCATTTGCCCTGTTGAAACTCGCTTCCAAATTGACTCCATACAAACCGCAGAAAGACATTATAAAATGGGGATTGATCACGGGTACACTTTATGTTTTCGTTTTTTGGCTCAATAACACAGGCATGTGGATAGCCACGCTTGTGTCAAAAGGAACAGAATATTTTGGAGCTTTTCCTGAGAACATGTTTAGCTTTGCCTTAACCATGTACGGTTTGCCCATACTAGTAGCATTTACGGCATACTTTATGGGAAAGTCCATATCTGCAAGAACAGACACTTTTGAAAAGCTTAACTTAAGACCGATTGGGGCCATCATTGCTGCTTTGGGCTTGTACTTCCTTTGGAATTATCTAACATGGATTTTCTTCGGAGGCTGGAGCGACTGGTACGCTTGGTTCCTCGGACACAACCTTGACCTGTGGATGTTATCGCTTCCACTTGTCGGCTTGCCCCTACTATTTAAACGCTACTCTCCTGAAAGTTGACAAACTGAAACGTGACAAACCATCATCAAATTCAAATTCTCCATCTCAGTTCGACATATTTATAGTGGATCTTTAATAGTCAATGAGAGCGAATCAGTTACAGTTTCAAACATTAAAAGCTGTATTATGTGGAAACTGTTTTTATTTTACTCGTGATGTACAAATAAATCAGTGGAGACTACATTTATGGATTTTAAAGATAGTAAAACAGAGAAAAATCTTTTAGCCGCGTTTGCAGGCGAATCTCAAGCTAGGAACCGATATACTTTCTTTGCCAGTTTAGCCAAAAAAGAAGGCTATGAGCAAATCGCTGGTATCTTTCAAGAGACTGCCGACAACGAGAAGGAGCATGCGGAACTATTTTTCAAGCTTCTTGAAGGCGGAATGGTGGAGTTAAACGTAGCTTATCCCGCAGGAGTAATCGCGTCTACATTGGAAAACTTAAAGGCAGCTGCCGAAGGCGAAAAGATGGAATGGGGAACAATCTACCCTAACTTTGCAGACATAGCAGATCAAGAGGGCTTCAGCGAAGTGGCTAAAACTTTCCGTAACGTTGCTAAAGTAGAAGCATACCATGAGCGCCGATACCTGAAACTATTGGAAAATGTGACGCTGGGTAAAGTTTTCAAGAAAGACACGCCAACAATGTGGAAATGCAGAAACTGTGGTTATGTCTTCGAAGGCACCGAAGTACCAGACAAATGCCCCGTGTGCAGCCACGCAAGAAGCTATTTTGAGGTTTGGTGCGAAAACTACTAAATCAATCTCTTCTTTTTTTCCAGTTTCGATTTTAAAATGCTGAATGATTGTTCCGTTCCAGAAGAACAGCCTATCATAGCGGTTTTTTATGGCTTCTATAACTTCCGGCTCATTGTAAACATTGTCTAAGCGGAAGCCATACTGGTCTAACAACGTGTTTACATCATTCCAGACTTTCTGTGATAGGTTATCGGCTTCCCAAAGCCCCCAGATTTTATAATTGTATTCTGTGCTGTCCGTGATAAAAACAATCAGGTGCAACCCTGAGTCCACAACATAATCGCATGCCTAATTCAAAGCGGTTTGGTTAAATGAGATCTCAATGGTGCCTATAACGAAAAGGTTAGTGTAATCCTTCACTTTATCCACTAAAGCTTTAACGCCGTTTGCGTTTTCGCTGTAGGCAAATTCAACGCCGACGAAAAACTATGGGGATGAGCCAACACTATTTAGCCAAAAATGAGCTGCTGCAATAATTGACAAGCAAAGAATCACGATGAATGTAATGTCCAAAGCAACTTTTTTTTGGACCCAACTTAATTCAACTTCCGCGAACAACCGTACTAGTCAACTCTTTTATTAATAATTTCAGAATCCCAAAACAGTCCGTTTTTGATCTCTAATGGGGAAATTGTGACTGCGCCGTGACTACCGCAATCCTTTAATAGATAAAAAAATTATGAAGAGAACCAGTTGCGAGTTTATTCGCAATATAATTAAAGGAGAAAGAAAGATTGCTTAAAACAAGAGAAAAGAAGACTGCGGCTTTTTCATTGCTGCTGATTTCTGCTATTGCAATTTCCCTTATTGCTATACCAACTGCTCTCGCACAACAGGTTTCTGTCCCGTCCTATCCGTATATCAATGCTATACCCAACCCTGTAGGCATAGGTCAAGGCGTCACGCTTCACGTTGGAAGCCTTTGGCCTTGTGGAACTTCAGCTTATGATGGCTGGGAAGGTCTTCAAGTGGTAATCCTAAAAGATGGTCAACCCTATAAAACAATAGATGATATCAAAACCGATCCAACCGGTGGAACAGGCATTTCTTGGACGCCTGATGAGGTTGGCACATACACAGTGACGACATACTTCCCAGAACAGATAGCTCCAACTGTTGGAGGTTTCTTCCAATCCAGTCCTCCTTCCGGCGCTACCATGCTGGAAGCTAAAAGCGAAGATTTGGTGTTGGTGGTACAAGAGGAACCTGTAGCTTATTGGCCGACGCAACCACTTCCGACTGAATATTGGACTCGCCCTATAGATGCCCAGATTAGGGAATGGGCAACGATTGCAGGAAACTGGCTCGGAGACCAAGTGTCAATGGATGCCTCTCCCCCTGCACAAACACTTTACAAAGACTATAATGACGACGCGCCAGAAACAGCTCACGTACTTTGGACAAAACCCATAACGTTTGGCGGCGTCTCTGGAGGAATGACAGGAGCTCAAGGCTTTGATCAAGGAGACGCATATGAACCCAAATGGACCGGCGCTGTAATTATCGGCGGAGTAGTGTATTACAACCAATTCGAAACAACTGGCTCGGAAACAGGGCTTTACCGATCAGTTGTAGCTGTAGATCTGCATACTGGAGAGGAACTTTGGAACAAACAACTGCTAGACCTTGATGGTAACAATAGAGCGCTAGATTTTGGTCAAGTGTTCTTTTTTGACGGATTCAACCAGCACGCCGTATTTGATTTCCTTTGGGCGCAGGCAGGAAGTAATTGGCACGCTTATGATACCTTCAGTGGACGCTGGGTTTACACCATGGAAGGTGTTCCCAGTGGCACTAGAGTGTACGGACCGAAGGGTGAAATCTTAATCTACACGGTTAATCAGAACGCAGGTTGGATGAGTCTATGGGACTCTGCCAGAGTCGTTTCACCGCCTATTGGGGGTGCCGTTGCTCAGGGCAGCTTCAATCCTCAAGGACAGATATATGACGCTGAAACTACTGCAAGAGGCATTGTATGGAACGTCACGATACCTACAGGTTTGCCGGGAAGCGTCGACAAAGTTCGCGAAGGAATAATACTAGGAACCAATTTTGACAAGTATAGCCGGGTAGACAACGGTGTAATCTCTATGTGGGCAATAAGCACTGAAGCTGGGCAAGAAGGAACCCTGCTGTACAACGAGGATTTCTCAGTACCCTATGTGGGACATTACGACGTTCAAGATGCCGATGTGGAAAGCGATGTTTTCACTGTTGCCGGAGCAGAGAGCAGACAACACTGGGGCTTCCGCTTAAGTACAGGATCATTGCTGTGGGGACCAACTGAATCACAGCACTATACTGATAACTGGGGCTACTCATCAAGCAACAGCTGGGATAACATTGCGTACGGCAAATACATATCAGGGAACTATGGAGGAACAGTTTATTGCAGAAACGCTACCACTGGCGAAACCTTATGGACATATCTCATAGATGACCCATACGTCGAGAACCTGCAAAACAACTATTGGCGTTTCAGACCTGCATTCTTTGCCGACGGCAAAGTCTACCTAGAGAACACTGAACACAACCCATACGACCCACAACATCGTGGCATTCCATTCCTAAGTCTTGACATGGAAACTGGAGAACGCGTCTTTGAGATCTACTATCGTGGAAGCGAATGGAGCTCTACTCCAATTATCGGCGACAGCATAATAGCGATGTACAACGAATATGACCAGCGCGTTTATGCAATAGGTAAAGGTCCAAGCGCTACAACAGTTTCAATACAAACTGATGTTGTCACAGACGGCGACACTGTTCTATTGAAAGGCATGGTTACTGACATATCTCCAGGCACAGAGAAATATGCTCTAAGAGCGCGATTCCCACATGGAGTTCCAGCAGTAGCTGACGACAACATGAGCGACTGGATGATGTACGTATACAATCAATTCCAGCGACCAGCAGATGTTGTCGGCGTTGAAGTAAACGTCGAAGTGCTTGATCCAAATGGTAACTTCTACTCTGTTGGCACAACCACAAGCGACGCAACAGGCAACTTCGTACTAGATTTCACTCCGCCAGTTCCAGGACTTTACTCTGTTATAGCTACATTCGCAGGCTCTAAATCATACTACGGTTCATTCGCAGAAACCTATCTCAAAGTGTTAGAAGCACCATCACCTACTGCTCCACCCACACCAGTACCAGAATCAATCGCTGACTTCTACATTCTACCAGGAATCATAGTCATTATAGTCGCAGTAGTAGTCATCGGGTTGGTAATCATCCTGATGCTAAGGAAACGATAAACAACCTGCAAAAACACTAAACCTCTCCCTTCCTTTTTTAGCAACGAGCAAGATAACCAGAAAGCATAAAATAACGTCTTACCTTTTCTAACTTCCAAAAGAAAGAAAAACATCGCATTTCGAGCCTTTGTCCTGAATATTATTCCCCTTTTCGCGTTGAAGCTCCTACTAACTATTGGTCTTTATTATTATAAACGTCATTACAATTTATCTAGGCAACATCAACTTTAGCAGGTTAAGTAAATTATGTGAGCTTCTGTCATTTTGCATAGTTCAGCCACAACCTTCAAAAGCAATTCTGGTCAAAACATATTAGGCACATTCATGAAAAACATATGAGGGAATTCGATGAAAACATTCACAATTGCATTGTTAGCACTTTCTATTAGTGTGCTTTGTTTCATAAATGTTGAACTAGTATCTGCCCTTGACCAAGATGACTTTTCCGTTTCGCCTTCTTGGTCGACGCCACTTTACTATCAAGGCGATTCTGTGTCTGTTAAGCTAATTTTGTCAAGCAAAACCACGGAAACGCTCACAGTTTATTACATAGGCATCCACTTTGACTGGATGGAAGAAGGCAGTTTTTTTGGCCGAGATTTATCTGATCAACCTGTAATTGTACAAAGTTCGAAAGTCCATGTTTTTGATCCAATGGGCATCACCATTCCCTCAGATATCAGTGTTGGCTTGCATAATTATACGATTGGCATTCATCTGGTCGAGGGAGCATCTCCCACAGTAATTCCTTGGGACTCTCATGCTCGAATAATATACGTTCAACCCGCCGGCGCAAAGGCTTACAAAGAGTTAGTTAATAATGTGTCGGTAAAAATAGGGGAAGGCATTAACGCTACATATCAAAATCCTGAAGCGATATCTCTTTTGGAGCAGGCAAAAAACGAGTATGAGCAAGCTTTTGCATTATCCTATGCGGAACAATGGGAGGATGCAATAGCACATTTACAGGCTGCTGATAGCTATGCTGATCAAGCAGCAGTTGCAGAGCAACTGGGCACTGAACAGAGCGTGGAATTGCAGAGGCTTCTATGGATAGTTGCTCCAATTGTTACTGCTGTTATCATATCCTTCATCGTAGTGATATTTTGGAGAAGGAGACAGCCGCCTGACGATGAAGATGACCAATCAAGTGAAACGCAAAGGTACACTCAAGAAGAATAGCTGCAACTCCCATAATCCCTTTCCAAAATGATGTTCCGCAAAAATTTAACTCTTAGAAAATGTATGCGGTTTCTTGGGCTTAGCGATCTGCGAACTTTTCAGAATGTAAGTCTCCGCCGATTGCCCAGTTTGTTTTAGGTATTTCATAGAAAATGACGGTAACCGCTTCTTTGGGTATCCCCAATTCTGTAAGCACTTTTGTCATTCCTTCAGCAATTTTCTTCTTTGCTTCTTTGCTCATGCCAGCCCAAACTGAGACTTGGACAACAGGCAATTAATCACCCTAATTAACAATATTTCTTCTTAACATATAAGGGCAGCTACTAACTAGTCTTGTAATAATTAGACTTTTGAGAAAATCAAAATAGTGTTTCTTTATTAATATTAAGTTTAGAGGTGGTTATTATTGAAGAAGTGGAAATGTGTGTTAGTTGGGCATCACAACGAGGTAAGCAAAGTGATTGAGGATTGGGAAAAGGCGGGTTGGCGCCTGCATACTAATGCTTGTGCCGGGAATGCGGCAGTTGCCTTGGGCACAAATCATTACTTGCTATTTGAAAAAGGGAATAAAGCATAGCAAATCTGATATATTGATTTACCGAAATTTCACACGCCAAACTTGAGGTACTTGAGTTGTATGTTTGGTTCTATGTTTCTCTGTTTGGTTTTATTGCTATAATGTTACCTTACTTTTTGTCACTTGAACACCAAGAGCTCGATGAAAAATATGGAAAACAAAAAGGAAAGAAAATTGGCGAGATTTTCGGCGTAATTTCAGGTTGGGGTTTCTTCCTTCTTTGGTTTGGAATATGGCTCTCTCCACAAGACAAATTTATTATTCCTTTTTTTCAGGATTTTTCTATTCAAATTCCTGTACTAGGCTTGACAATTTATCTCGTTAACTTTCTGATTTTTGTTCCTTTCTTCATTATAGGCGTTTGGTTTGGCATTAGAGGTGTAATTACCACATCTCTAAGGGTTGCAGAAACCCATAGAGCTGAAAGAATTGTTTCAACAGGAGTTTATTCAATTGTTCGTCATCCACAATATTTAGGAGGAATATTATCACACATAGGGTTCTCTTTTCTCTTGTCTGCACTTTATTCTTTGCTTGCTACTCCATTGGTTATTGCGCTTGTTTACATTATTTCAAGGAAAGAAGAAAAGGAACTAACAAAAGAATTTGGCCAAGAGTATGAAGATTACAAAAGAAAGGTGCCTATGTTAATACCGGAAGCTAATCATCATAATCGTTCTAGCTAAACACCACTCTCCTCAGGAAATAAGATTGCTCAAAAGATTTATGATATTCCATTAAAGAGCTGTTTATGAAGCCAAGACTTTACTCTTTCTCTATAATAACAGCTGTTCCCGTTGCCGAGAACAAAACTATTCCAGACTGCAACCCTAAATCTGAAGTTTCAACATCCATACCTACTATCGCGTTAGCACCCAATTCAATAGCTCGGGACTTAGCTCTGCTGATTGCCTCCCAGCGTGCTTTCTCAACTTCGGAAGTAAAGGCTGTAACCTCACCGCCAAACACCGATTGAAAACCAGCTATAAACTTTCCCAGAGCCCCTCTAGTTCGGGGAGTTAACCCTGTCACCAAACCCAATACCTGCTTTATCTTGTATCCTGAAACTGTGGGTGTAGTAACCATTAAAAAGTTAGTTTTCGATGAAACTGGAGAACCACATGCGGGACAATAAAGTGATTCTTCAGGTAGCGCAGCACCACATTTCTTGCAATTCATAAACATCCACTGCACCAAATATTTATTGTTGGCAACTAATTATTCTTCTTGTTTTCTGTTTTTTCTGAAACATCTAAAAAGAAAGTTTGAATGCTTGGATACATTTAGAACATAATAAGAATTTAGCGCTGATGGAGCTAGAAAGACAAAGAGTGATATAGTTGGGCCATTCTTTTATCCTCAATCCCGAATTAATTTAGAGACCCAAAAAATCTTTGAATAACTTTCTTAATATAGCACTCACTGTTCTATCTTAATGCGCTTCAGAAGAATTTTTCTTCAGTCATATATACTTCATTTTTTGTGGATTAAAGTAGCATTTGTTGTAACTAATTAAGAGGTAGCTGAATATTCCATTGGTTTGTATTAACTTTGGTAACAATGAATGTAACTAAAATCGGGAAATACGCCATCTTTTAACCTAAAAGAATAATCAGCTGTTGCAACATATTATTTGGTGAAAACAGAGTACAATAATAGGAAGTTTGTTTGAATGCGATGTTGTGCCTATGTAGGTATACACACTGAATCTGCCCATGAAATGCCAGTTTTGGAAAAAGTTCGGCAAATCAAGAGTGTAGAAGAAGCATTCAGAGTCTATGGGTTTTATGACGTAATTGCTAAGCTTAATACTGAGAGTGAGAAATCACTGAAAAGCGTCACCGAAGAAATAAGTAGAATAGAAAGCGTTCGGGAAGCATCTACACTGCTCCTAGACTTAAAAGAATAACCAATATTCAACATTAAGAAATATATTTCCTCTTTTTTGAAAATTTCTTAGATCTTAACAATACATTAAGAATTTTTCTTTTATAACCTTCATATTTGATGAATATTTCCAGCTTGAAATGATAATAGTCCTTAGAGAATACTTCGAGATTGAATTGGTTCAGAAAACAAAAATGCTCCATTAAACGTTATAGATTCTGGGTTGTTTATTGTCTGAAAAGAAGTCTAGAACGACTACAAACTCTGAGGATGAGACAAGACAGTTTCATGAGCGTTATCTCAGAGCCGTGAATAGTCCTTTGAGAAGAAGAATACTTGATGCTTTGAACGAGGGAAAAGCTACTATCGAGGAACTGAAATCTGAAACAGGCTTGAACGAAACTACGCTGAAGTGGCATCTCAACGTGCTTGAAAGTGGTTTTTGCATAAAAAAGGAAAACAAGAAAGGCAGTTTGATCTGCAAGTTAACTCAAGAAGGAAAAGTTGTCGAATATATTTAGAGATTTTTCTTTGGAATTTCAACCAAACCCAAAGATTTCTTGGTTGATTGAGTATATGAGGAACAAGATTGCTAAGATTAAAGAGAAATTTTTGATAGGGCAGATTTGAAAGTGTTAACCTCGAAGCCAAGTTCTAACAATTGAAAACACTATCAAAATGATTATCACAATGGCTACTAAGGTGAATGGCAAAGGAGCCCCTGTTTCACCTGCTTGAGCAAGTATGAACAAAACTATAATGATACTGATTATGCTGAAAATAGTAGCGGTTATCCTTCTCATGCATAGTTATGTTATCCTTATGCTTCTTTTATTTTTCGTTAAAACGAATTTTTGACAAGGCTTTCATGTAAGTATTAGAATAAATAAATGATTTTCCGAAGAATCATTGCGCACTAGCTAATAAATGAGCAATAGGAACTCCGCAAGAACCTACGTCCACCATATTCGACGTTTTACGAGGTAAAGCCTCTTTTCGGAAAGAGGGTTTGGTGGACGGGGCGGGATTTGAACCCGCGGCCTCCACGATGCCAACGCGGCTCCATTTGGACTCTGATTGCCTAAAAAAGTTTGCAGATTTCCTTCTAGTCAATATGAGGCTTGAAAAGAAGACTGTTCAACAAAATATTCAGGATGTGAGGCGCTTTCTTAAGATGTCTAATAACATAGTAAGCTACGAAAGTATAAGATGTTATCTCGAGAGTTACATTCCTAAAGCGGCTAAAACCTATAACACTCAAATTACAAGTTTGAGGCGCTTTGTTCGAGATTTTCTGCAACTTCCAAGGTTTATTATGAGTTTTAAAATGGCGCCTGTTGACGAATGGGCTTTTGCCAAGGAGCTACCTTCCAAAAAGCAAATTCGCTGTGGCTTTGAAGGTTTAGAGGAGACTGAAGCGAAAGCAATCTATTTGTTTACTGCAACCACAGGCCTTCGCAAGGGAGAAATCCTTGCTCTGAAGAAGAGTCAAGTGAATTTTGAATTGCGCTCAGTGATCCCGATGCATTATACGAGGAAGAAACGAAGCGGAATCACATTCTTCAATGATGAAACTGCTTTTTGGCTTAAAAAGTATCTTGAGAAAAGAAAGAATGATTCTCAGAAACTGTTTCTTATAAGTGATAGGCAGTGGAAGAAAATCTGGAGATTGGCTTCAAAGAAAGCTGAGGTTTCAATTACTTCTAAAGTGTTGAGGGCCTGGTTTAGCACTGAGATGGGTGAGTTAGGGGTGGCGGACAGGTTTGTGGACGTATTCCAAGGCAGAGCTCCGAGAAGTGTGTTAGCAAAACACTATACAGGAAAGGGACTGCTAAGGCTAAAAAGGATTTATGATAGGGCAAATTTGAAAGTGCTGTAGTCTCCCTGGATTATTTCAAAAACCAAGTGCGTGCTTTCTAATAGATGTATGGAATTAACCTCTTAGTGTTTCTTTGGTATTCTTCATATTTCTCTCCAAACTCGGCAACGAGAATTTTCTCTTCAAGATTGATTCGAAATATCAGAAGAATTGAAGCCAGCAGAATTAGCAATGATCCATATGCGCTTGAGAATATCAAAACAAACCCGAGATTTCTCAAAATTTCAGCCAAATATATTGGGTTTCGAATGTGCTTGTAGAGGCCATCCGTAACTAGTTGATGGTTTTCTAGTATCTTTACTCTCCAGGTTCTAAAATAGCCTCCAAATCCTGCTTTTCTATTCAATTCCAATCTTGCTTTTATGCGCATAGCTCCCCCTATTAAAAGCAGAAGCAAACCAGCAATTGCAAATACTTGAAAAGTGAAATTTTGAAAAAAGACGAAGTCAATAATAGCCACAGCAAAACCCAGAAGCGTCAATCCCGTAAAAGGGATCACCGTCCAATCTTCCTTAAGCGTTTTCTTAACTTCAGCCAATTAAACCACACGTACTTATTATTTCGATGGTTTTTATAAAATTCTGCAAGAGCAATATCGAGCATCGAAAATAAGCATGCTTTTTTCCAAGGCTTCTATCGATTCACCAGCTCAAATGCTCAGAAAAATTATGACAAGACAGATTTGAAAGTATTAGTCTGGTAGTTAACTTATTTTAGAGAATATTTTTGTCCTTGAGTTCCTCCGCAGTGTGGGCATTTTCCTTCTTTGTTTAGATCATAGCGAAAATTGCAGTAATCGCAACTAACATAATTCGTTCCTGCTCCAAATATTACTTCTCTGAGTAGTTTCTGAACTTCGTAAGGTTCGTTCAATCCCTCAAGATGCGGGTGGAGTTGAATCTTTTTATATAGTTCCATTTCGGTTATTTCTTCATCCTTTTTTTCTGCAAGATTATACACTTTTTTCAAACGATTCATTCTCCCTTCTGAAAAAGCATATCTTTTTGGTTCATAGGGGTACTCTTTGGTTATGGGATAAAGGCTTCCGGTGCCCACTATCTTGTCCGCAAAACCTGTTTTAACAATGGTTTCTTTTATTTCGTCGAGTTCGGTGAACCAAATATCTTTTCCAGAAATTCCGGACTTTATTATAAGACGCTGGTTTGTTACCATATACTCCGCATGTGGGTACTGCCTAAATTGCCACAGTGGTACAGCAACCATAAGTATAATGGCAAGAGGAATCGTAAAAATTGCTGGCGACTCAAGCAAAGGCATTCCTGAGCTAAGAAATACTGAGGTAATTCCCAAAAAAAATAATGCTATAGGAATACCTCCCAACGATCGCAATATATGCGTTTTTTTGTCAGGTTTACAACTCCAGATCACTGTTTCATTAGGATCTAGGACATTTTGCAAGCCAGACAAAAAAGGCAGCTCTCCAAACTTACGTTTATGATTTTGTCAATAAAGATTTTTCTAGGGAAGAACTTGAGAAGCGTGTTAGCCAAGCATTATACTGGAATTGGATTAGAAAGACTGAAGAGGATTTACGAGAAAGCAAATTTGAAGATTTTTTAAATTGGCAGTTCTTACTTGGATTTTATGATCCCTTGGATGCTCGCCAGAAAAACTTGATTTTCTTAGAGAATTTTCTATGAATCTGAATCTTCGTTAGCCATATACTCCATTTGTCATATATGCTCCGCATTATATGTGATATAGTAACATTTATTGTAACTTACTTTGAAATACCTGATTATTCCATCGAATTACATAAACTTAAGTCACAAAAAATGGGACTAAAGTCAACAATTACTCCCTTTGTTAACCAAAAAGAATAATTCAAGCTGCGTCACTATGTAATTGAGGAAAACCGCAATGTGCTCTTTGCCAAATTTTCAAGCTCTGAAACTTGAAGAACTTTCGCAAAAAAGAACTTTCGCAA
>JABAOF010002967.1_pt1 | contig 29338 bp, 9 predicted proteins | sample 7062171 | NCBI WGS metagenome assembly JABAOF01 (sample SAMN14538628, study PRJNA623070) | marine sediment metagenome | biome: marine biome [ENVO:00000428]; feature: marine pelagic biome [ENVO:01000023]; material: deep marine sediment [ENVO:00002113] | place: India: Gulf of Khambhat ...
GGGTCTGAGACAAAAATATGGGTAAAATTTGACATTTGTTTTTTTTTGCGTTATAATCTGAATGTTTTATATGCATTCAGGCAAAAGGAGGTAACAGGTAACATGAATGATGAATTGAAAAAATTAGAAGCTAAAAGGAATGCTTTGTACAAAAAAATAATGAGTCTCGGCGATTTCAGAAGAGGTACTATATCTGTAAATTATCGAAAATGTGGAAAAGAAAATTGTAAGTGCGCAAAACCCGGCCACCCAGGACATGGACCACAATATCTATGGACTACCACCATTAAAGGAAAAAGCTATGCCAAAAATCTAAAAATAGGACCTGAATTACAAAAGTATAAAGAGGAAACTGATAATTATCGAATATTTATGGACCTTTATCGAGAAATTATTCTGGTAAACGAAGAAATATGTAATTTACGGCCTCCTCTTGATATGGATGATAAAGAGGCTGAAGCCCTTAAAAAAAAATTACGGCTATACTTCAGGCAGAAATTAAAAAAGAAGTAGACCTTATTGTTACAATGGCTTACAGAGACAAGAGCACACAAGGGCATTTCGACCTTGAATCCACCGAAACCTATATACGCTATTCCATGCATCAAATTGGCAGCGTTATGTTGGAAAAAATATTAAACTCTGATAATGGCGGTTTTCAGGGCACAACCATACCGTGCAAGAAAGGACACAAAAGACACAAAGGACACAGTGAGCACAAGTTTGAATTCAAGGAATATAGAAACAAAAACCTTCTGACTGTTTTAGGTCCAGTAACTGTAAAACGGGCTTATTACTATGATGAATATTGCAAGCAGGGGTTTTGTCCAAAAGATGCAACATTGGATATCATCGGAACTTCTCTTAGCCCTGGGATTAGGCGAATCATGGCCCGGGTTGGAGCTCTTAGGCCCTTTGGGCTTGGGCATGAAGATATTAAGGAAATGGCTGGTATCGAAGTTAATTCCAAAGAAATAGAGAGAGTATCTTACCAATTAGGAACCGATGTGGAAAAGTATTTTAATTATAAAGATGAAACAGATCTACCACTATCAACACTATCAACAAATAACAATAACAATAACAATAACAATAACATTATCCAGTTCAAGTCCATCCCGAAAATGTATATATGCATTGATGGGACAGGTGTTCCGGTTGTCAAGAAAGAAACAAAAAATAGAAAGGGTAAAGGGGGTAAAGGTAAAAATGAAGATGGTCAGGCAAAGACAAGGGAAGCAAAATTAGGATGTGTTTTTACTCAAACCACGCTGGATGAAAAGGGTTTTCCCATCAGAGATGAAGGTTCTACCAGTTATGTAGGTTACATTGAAACGGCTGAGGATTTTGGGGATAGAATTTATGCCGAAGCGTTATCACGAGGTTTGGAAAGTGTGAAGACGGTTTGTGTGATAGGAGACGGTGCTGTCTGGATCTGGAATATCGCAGATTTCCATTTTAAAGGAGCAATACAAATTATTGATATTTATCATGCGCGGGAACATTATTGGAATGTCGCAAAACAGATTTTTTCCGGCGATATTAATACAATAAAAACGTGGGCAGAGCAGCGGCGTAAAGAATTAGATTTGGGGGATGTTGAAAAGGTCATTGCTGCTATGAAGCAAATATCTCCCGCTACTGAAGAAGAGAAAGAAATAGTGGAGAAAGAGATCAATTATTTTGAAAAAAATAAAGAAAGAATGCGTTATAAAGCATTCAGAGATCAGGGATTATTTATTGGGTCAGGTGTTGTTGAAGCAGGTTGCCGTACGGTTATTGGGCAACGGCTAAAACAATCCGGGATGCATTGGACAGTACGGGGTGCCAATAATATAATTGCATTACGATGCTGTATTCTTAGCAATAGTTGGGAAGATTTCTGGGAATATCGGGCATCTCGATAAAAATTGTGCCCACCCATAAATTTGTCTCACACCCCTAACAAAAAATTGTCTTGAAGTATTCCCTGCTTTGTAGTATATTATTAAACTACCAAAATAAGGATGAGCGGTTCTTAGTTGAAGTATTGAAAAATGGAAATGGCATTGAACGTTAAGTATAAGAGAGAGAAGCCAAAATGAATTATTACAAAACTAATTGTTTTCCCGGTTCAGACTTTTATCCCACTACACTGGTGGATGTTCTCCGTTGGCGAGCCCAGCACCAGCCTGACCGGTTAGCCTACAGGTTTTTAACGGATGGGGAAACAGAAGAGGTCAGCATAACTTATAAGGAGCTTGATGAACAGGCACAGGAAACAGCGGCCAGACTCCAGTCTGCAGGGAAAACCGTGGATCGTGCGCTGTTACTTTATCCACCTGGTTTGGAATTTATTGGGGCTTATTTGGGTTGTTTATACAGCGGAATAATTGCCGTCCCCATATACCCACCTCATCCAGCCCGGTGGGAAAAGACGATGCCGATGTTTATGGCTGTAGTAAGTGATGTTAGCCCCTCAATCGTGCTGACCACTTCATCATTCATAAGCAAGGCCGCGATTTTATTCACGCAAGAGCCGGTAATAAAAACAATGCGTTGGCTGGCCACAGACGAAGTCCCTGCAGAACAGGGAGAAAAATGGCAGGAATGGGAAATCAGGAGCGATAGTATTGCCTTTCTCCAGTATACTTCAGGATCCACCACTGCACCGCGGGGCGTTATGGTAAGCCACGGTAACCTTATGTACAACCTGGATTTAATCCGGAGATACTTTGAACATTCATCAAGCAGCCGGGGGGTGATATGGTTACCGCCCTACCACGATATGGGACTCATTGGTGGGATATTGCAACCCCTTTACTGTGGATTTCCTGTTACCCTCATGTCTCCGCTTGTATTTTTACAGCGTCCTTTTCGTTGGCTGCAAGCTATTTCCCGCTTTAAAGCCACCACCAGCGGAGGGCCAAACTTCGCCTATGATCTGTGTGTCAGAAAAATTACTCCTGAGCAGCGGGCAGCACTTGATCTCAGCAGTTGGGACGTGGCGTTTAATGGTGCTGAACCAATAAATTACGAGACCCTGGAACGATTTGCAGAATACTTCGCACCCTGCGGTTTTCGACTGGAGGCATTTTATCCTTGCTATGGGCTTGCCGAGGCAACGTTAATCGTTTCCGGCGGTTCAAAAGCAGCTCGCCCCATACTTTGCAGCTTCCAGAAGTCAGCAGGCAATCAGAAACAATTGAATACAAACAATGTCAAGAATGAAGGCGCCCAACCATTAGTCGGCTGTGGTCAGGCTATAATGGACCAAGAAATCGTTATCGCAGACCCCCATTCTTTAACCCGGTGTTCTCCAGGCCAGGAAGGGGAGATTTGGGTCTCCGGTCCCAGCGTCGCCCAGGGCTACTGGAACAGACCGGATGAAACGGAATATGTTTTCCGGGCATACCTGGCCGATACAGGGGAGGGTCCGTTTTTACGAACCGGGGACCTGGGATTTTTAAAGAATGGCGAACTGTTTATTACCGCCCGTATCAAGGACCTGATCATTATCGATGGTACCAATCATTATCCTCAAGATATTGAATGGACAATGGAAAACTGCCATCAATCGTTAAGAGCCGGTTCCTGTGCCGCCTTTTCGATTGACGCAGACGGCCAGGAACAATTGGTGGTGTTGGCAGAGGTAGACCCCCGTTACTACCGGATGCGCAAGCAGCAAGCTGGGAAGAATCCGCAAACGCCTGATGTTGAGAATCCGATCAAGGCTATTCGCAGAGCAGTATCAAAAAATCACGATCTGGGAATTCATGACATTAGACTGCTCAAAGCAGGGAGTATTTTCAAAACCTCCAGTGGTAAGGTTCAGCGTAAAGCCTGTAGGGAAGCTTATTTATCCGGTACCCTGAAGGCATTGGAGGTGTGAATGGAACATGCAAAAACATCTCATACCGCCGAAGAGATTCAGTCCTGGCTGATTTCACAAATTTGCCAGCGATTGGGAATGGGTCCCGAAGAAATTGATATCCGGGAGCCTTTTACCGACCTTGGTTTATCTTCCCGGGAAGCGATTGTTATTTCGGGAGACCTGGAAGAGTGGTTGGGTTGTCGGCTTTCTCCGACTCTTTTGTACGAATACCCCAATATCGAAACCATTTCCCAATATTTAGCTCATGGATCAAATGTTTTAAAGGAAGGTACTATCATTGATGAAACCCCAGGATCCGACGTTCAAGAGATTGCTGTAATTGGGATTGGCTGCCGTTTTCCCGGTGCCAACGGTCCTGATGCTTTCTGGGAACTTTTACGCGACGGTGTGGATGCCATCGCCGAGGTCCCGCCAGATCGGTGGGACATTGACTTTTTTTATGATCCTGATCCTGAGAAGCCAGGTAAAATGAACACACGATGGGGAGGCTTTTTGGAACACATTGCCCAATTCGACCCTCATTTTTTCGGTATTTCTCCCCGGGAAGCAGCGCAAATGGACCCGCAGCAGCGGCTGTTACTTGAAGTGAGTTGGGAGGCATTGGAAGACGCCGGGCAGGTGAAGGAACGTTTGGGGGGTAGTAAAACCGGTATTTTTGTTGGCATATCTACCAATGAATACGGCCGTTTTCAAGGGAGCGATCCCAAACTCATTGATGCTTACCTGGGGACGGGAAACGCCTTAAGTATTGCAGCTAACCGTCTTTCCTATTTTTTTAATTTTCGCGGCCCCAGTATAGCTGTGGATACGGCTTGTTCTTCTTCGCTGCTGGCGGTTCACCTGGCTTGCCGTAGTCTTTCCAGTGGAGAGTCCTTCCTTGCCCTGGCTGGTGGGGTTAACTTGATTCTCTCCCCGGAAATCACGATCAATTTTTCAAAGGCAGGTTTCATGGCCCCGGACGGCCGCTGTAAAGCGTTTGATGCACGTGCCGATGGTTATGTGCGGGGGGAAGGGGTTGGTATGGTGGTACTGAAGCTCCTGTCTAATGCCCTGGCCGACAATGATCCCATATATGCTGTAATCCGGGGCAGCGCCACTAACCAGGATGGCCGCTCCAATGGCCTTACTGCACCGAACCAGCAGGCCCAGCAAGAGGTACTGCGGGAAGCCTTTGCCAGGGCCGGGGTCTCACCAGGGCAAATCCAATACATTGAAACCCACGGCACCGGTACGGCCCTTGGCGATCCCATCGAAGCAAAAGCGCTGGGAACAGTGTTAGCAGCCAATCGCCCCCCTGGTAACCCCTGCATTATCGGTTCGGTGAAAACCAATATCGGACACCTGGAATCAGCAGCAGGTATTGCCGGATTGATCAAGGTTGCGCTTTCTCTTAAACATGGAATCATTCCGCCGAACTTGCATTACCAGGAACCCAATCCCCATATTCCATTTGATGAACTCCAACTGCAGGTTCAACAGCATCCGGGGCCATGGCCCCAGGCATCCGGACCTGCGCTAGCAGGGGTCAGTTCCTTTGGTTTTGGGGGAACCAATGCTCATGTGGTACTGGAGGAAGCACCCCGGGTTTCCATGATTCAGCAACAAGAAGAGACTCCATCAAATCGGGCGTACCTTCTGACGCTGTCGGCGCACAGCCCCGAAGCTCTCCAATCTATGGCTAAGGCATACAAAGATTTCCTAACAATCGGTCAAAACGGCTCGCTGTATGACATCTGTTACACTGCCAGTGTGCGGCGAAGTCACCATAAGCACCGCATGGCCCTGGTGGGGCACTCCAGGGAAAAACTTTCCCAACACCTGGATACGTTTTTCCAGGGGGAAACCCGTCTGCCGGGGCTTTCTTCCGGCTGCAAACCTCAAAAAGGTCAACAAAAGCTGGTTTTTGTATTTTCCGGGCAGGGGTCCCAATATTTGGGCATGGGGCGGGAACTCCTGGACCAGGAATCCGTGTTCCGGGAAACTCTCCACCAGTGTGACCGGGAAATACAGCGTCAGGCCAATTGGTCTTTATTGGATGAATTAACAGCTGATGAAGTCCATTCCCGGTTGGAGGAAATCGATGTGATGCAGCCGGTTCTTTTTAGTATCCAGGTTGCCCTGGCAGCCCTGTGGCAATCCTGGGGTATCAAGCCGGACGCGGTGATGGGTTACAGCCTGGGGGAAATCGCAGCCACCCATGTCAGTGGTGCCTTGAATCTTGAAGATGCGGTAAGGGTCATTTGCAGTCGGAGCCGGTTGTTAAAGCAAATAAAAGGCCAGGGAAAACTGGCGGTTGTGGAACTTTCCCTGGAGGAGACGCAGCAAGAACTGACCGGATGGGAAAACCGCGTATCTATCGCTGCCAGCAGCAGTCCCACCATAACTGTGTTGTCAGGGGACCCGGAACCGCTGCAAGAGTTTGTTGAGACCCTACAAAATCAAGGCATATTCTGTGTGCTGCGGAAGGAAGATGTCGCGGTTCACGCGCATCAATTGGACCCTTTGCTTAACGATTTGTTACAGAGCCTGGAGGGGCTTGATCCCCAGTCGGCATCCATTCCCATCTACTCCACAGTTTCAGGAACGCTCAGCGAGGGACCTATGTTTGACGCCGCTTACTGGGTGCGAAACCTGAGGGAACCCGTGCTTTTTTCTACAGCGGTTCAAGAGATGCTCAAGGATGGATATGAAATTTTCCTGGAACTCAGCCCCCATCCCATCCATTTGAGTTCGATACAGGAGTGGATGCATTTTCTTCGCAAAAAAGGTCGGGTGCTTCCTTCTTTGCGAAGAAAGAAAAAGGAACGGGAAGTGATACTGGATTCGTTGGGGGCCTTGTATGCCCAGGGATTCCAGGTGAATTGGAGCAAGCTTTATCCGCAAAAAGGCCGCTGCCTCTGGCTGCCCTCTTATACCTGGCAGCGAAAACGTTACTGGTTTGAAACCACCGCGTTCAAGGACAGCGGAAGGGTTGTGTTTCCATCGGGCTACTCGGGGGAAGGAATAAACAACTGGCTGTACAAGATTGAGTGGAAGCCTAAAGCGCGTATGGAGGCAGAACAAACAACGAAGGGAATTCAGCCGGACCAGCAGGGAAGCTGGCTGATTTTCTCTGACCGGGACGGTGTGGGGGCATCCCTGGCAGAGCTCTTGCAGAAGCGGGGTGAGCCTTATGTGATGGTTTTTCCCGGGGAAACTTATGAGATTTCAAAACAAGAACATTTTAAGATAGACCCGACACAGCCTGAAGATTTCCATCGGCTGTTAAAAGAGGCATATGGAGATGGTCAGCGTCAACTGCCGTGCCATCGGGTGGTGCATCTATGGAGCCTGGATGCTGTGGGTTGGGAAGAGACGACAGTGAGTTCTCTGAAGGCAGCCCAGGTTTTGGGTTCCGGCAGTGTGCTTCACCTGGTCCAGGCGCTGGCGGCAGCCGGATTACCCGGTTTCCCCCGTCTGTGGTTGGTCACGCGGGGTGCCCAGCCTGTGGGATCGAAAACAGGCCCACTGTCGGTGGCCCAGGCACCGTTGTGGGGACTGGGCAATGTGATTGCCCTCGAACTCCCGGAACTACATCCTGTAAGAGTAGACCTTGATCCAATGGCCAAGACAGATGAAGCCCGGGTTCTTTTTGAAGAGATACGGTGCCAGGACCAGGAGCAAGACCAGGGACAGGAGGATCAAATCGCCTTTCGTCTCGGGGTACGTCATGTCCGCCGCCTGGCTTTTCACAATTCACCTCCCCCTGCGGCCCCCGGGCCAGCAGCCGTATTCAGTCCGGATGGGACATATCTTATCACTGGCGGCCTTGGAGGACTGGGCTTAAAAGTGGCGCAGTGGATGGTGGAGCAAGGCGCACGACACTTGGTCCTGATGGGGCGAAGGGGGGCCTCAGCGGCAGCACAGGAGGTACTGGATACCATGGCCGAAGCCGGTGTCCGGGCTGTGGTGTTCAAAGCAGACGTCTCCCAGGAAGACCAGGTTGCTGGCATGCTGGCAGAAATCAGTCAATCCATGCCACCTTTAAAAGGCATCATTCACGCTGCCGGTGTTCTTGAAGATGGCATGCTCATGCAGCAAAAATGGGAACATTTTACCAGGGTTATGGCCAGCAAAGTAGAAGGAGCCTGGATACTGCATACCCTGACCCTGGACACGCCGCTGGACTTTTTTATTTTATTTTCCTCCGCCATCTCGCTTCTGGGATCGTTTGGTGTAGGAAATTATGCAGCGGCCAATGCCTTTCTGGATACCCTGGCCCATCATCGACGGAACCAGGGACTGGTCGCAATGAGTATTAACTGGGGACCCTGGGCCGAGGTAGGTATGGCAGCGAATTTAGGCAGCCGGGGTATGCGCCAATGGGCAGCAGCGGGCATAAGCATGATTGCACCAGACCAGGGATTGCAGGTCCTGGTCCAATTACTGGGGCAGTTGCATGCCCAAATTACCATACTGCCTATCAAATGGTCAGAGTTTATCCGGCAATTTCCCCTGAAAGGGAGCCCTCCACCACTATTTTCAGAAGTCCTTCGCGGGTTAAACATGGAGGGAAAAGATGACCGGGTGTTGAAACCACAGCCTGAACTGGTGCAGCGATTAGAGGCTGCAGTCCCGGGGGAACGGCGCCATCTCCTGGCCGATTACCTGCAAGATCAAGTGATTAAAGTTTTACAACTTGATCCATCGCACCCGGTGGAACCGCAGCAGGGATTGTTCGATATGGGTATGGACTCTCTCATGGCCATGGAGTTGAAGAAACGTATTGAAACCAGCCTGGGCATTTCCCTTCCGTCGGTTTTAACTTTTAACTATTCCACCATTGAATCCCTTGTGGAGTATCTTGAGAGTAAAATGCTGTCCCTGGAATCGCCGGAGAAACCCGGGGAGATAACCACCAGGTTCGCTGAGTTCACACACCCGGAGTCAGGACCCATTGCTATTATTGGGATGGGCTGCCGTTTTCCCGGGGGCTGCAGCGACCTGGAGACCTTCTGGCAGCTTTTACATGATGGGGTAGATGCCATCACCGAGATTCCTGCGGACAGGTGGGACGTGGATGCGTTCTATGACCCGAACCCGGATACCCCCGGGAAAACCTATGTACGATGGGGTGGATTCCTGGACCAGGTGGACCAGTTCGACGCCCAGTTCTTTGGTATTTCCCCACGTGAAGCGGTGAGCATGGACCCCCAGCAGCGGATTCTTTTAGAGGTGAGCTGGGAGGCGCTGGAAAACGCAGGCCAGGTAAAGGATAAAAGGATTGACAGTCATACCGGGGTGTTTATCGGACTTGCCAGTAATGATTATCTTCGGCTGCAAATGAATACCAACGATTCTAAACGCATTGATAACTATACCGGTACAGGTACTGCCCCTTGTGTCACTTCCGGCAGGTTGTCATATATTTTGGGGCTGCAAGGGCCGAACCTGACGCTTGATACGGCCTGTTCTTCATCTTTGGTGGCGGTTCACCTTGCCTGTCAGAGCCTGCTCAGCGGGGAGTGTGACATGGCACTGGCCGGTGGGGTCAGCCTGATCCTTTCGCCGGAAAGCATTATTTATTTTTCTAAACTGGGGGCATTGTCCCGGGATGGTCGGTGCAAAACCTTTGATGCCGCTGCTGACGGTTATGTGCAAGGAGAAGGCTGTGGGGTAGTGGTGTTAAAACGTCTTTCCGACGCTGAAGCGGCTGGCGACAATATCCTGGCTATTATCCGGGGTTCAGCCATCAACCACGGCGGCCGCAGCAGCGGGCTCACGGTTCCCAATGGACTGGCCCAGCAGGCAGTCATTCGCGAAGCCATGGCCAAAGCCGGGGTCACACCTGTGCAGGTAAGCTATGTGGAAGCCCACGGCACCGGCACATCCCTGGGGGACCCCATCGAGGTACAGGCCCTGGCAGCAGTAATGGGGGAGGAACGGTCAAACGATCAGCCCCTGAAAATCGGTTCGGTAAAAACCAATATCGGGCACCTGGAGGCAGCTGCCGGGGTAGCCGGTCTAATCAAGGTCGTGCTGGCCATGCAGCACCAGGAAATACCGCCTCACCTGAACTTCCACGATCCCAATCATCACATCCCCTGGGAAGAGATCCCCATCCAGGTCCAGAGAGGGCGAACCCCCTGGCCCCTGGCAAAGGGGCGGCGAATTGCCGGTTTGAGTTCCTTTGGCATTAGTGGCACCAATGCCCACCTGGTCCTGGAACAGCCCCCCCAATCTCCACCGGTACCTCCCCAGGATGAGGTTACACCAGCCAGGCCATATTTGCTGCCCATATCAGCGCATAACCCCGAGGCCCTCCAGGCCATGGCAAAGGCTTACCAGGATTTCCTGGCAAATGACGGGCCTTTTGCTGCCGCACCACTGCAAGACATCTGTTACACCGCCAGCATAAGGCGAAATCATCTTGATTATCGCCTGGCCCTGGTGGATTACTCCAGGGAAAAACTTTCCCAACACCTGGATGCGTTTCTCCAGGGGGAAACCCGTCTGCCAGGACTCTCTTCTGGATGCAAACCCCTAAAACGCCAACAAAAGCTAGTTTTCGTATTTTCCGGGCAAGGGTCTCAATGGCCCGGTATGGGACAGGAACTCCTGGACCAGGAGCCCGTTTTCCGGGAAACTATCCGGCAGTGTGACAGGGAAATACAGCGCCAGGCAAATTGGTCGCTCTTGGAAGAACTGGCTGCTGATGAAGTCCATTCCCGGCTGGAGGAAATCGATGTGATGCAGCCGGTTCTTTTTAGTATCCAGGTGGCCCTGGCAGCTTTATGGCAATCCTGGGGTATTAAGCCGGACGCAGTGGTGGGTTACAGCTTGGGGGAAATCGCAGCCACCCATGTCAGTGGTGCATTGAATCTTGAAGAAGCGGTACGGGTAATTTGCAGTCGAAGCCGGTTGTTAAAGCAACTAAAAGGCCAGGGAAGTTTAGCGGTGGTGGAACTTTCCCTGGAGAAAACCCAACAAGCATTGAGCGGATGGGATAACCGGGTATCTATTGCTGCCAGCAGCAGTCCCACTATAACGGTGTTGTCCGGGGACCCGGAAGCGCTGCCAGAGGTCCTGGAAACCCTAAAAAATCAAGGCATATTCTGTGTGCCCAGGGAAGAAGATGTGGCGGTTCATACGCAGCAATTGGACCCGTTGTGTGCTGAGTTGGCGCAGTGCCTGGAGGGACTGGAACACCAGCCGGCATCCATTCCTATCTACTCCACGGTTACAGGAAAGACCAGCCAGGACCTGGTGTTTGATGCGGCCTACTGGGTACGAAACCTGAGGGAACCCGTCCTTTTTTCCGCAGCGGTGCAGCAAATGCTGGAGGATGGATATGAAATTTTCCTGGAAATCAGTCCCCATCCCATCCTTTCCAGTTCGGTCCAGGAGTGGATGCATTTCCTGCGTAGAAAAGGTACGGTGCTTCCTTCTTTGCGAAAAAAGAAAAGTGAACCCGGGGTGATACTGGATTCGTTTGGGACCTTGTATACCCTGGGTTTCGAGGTGAACTGGGGCAAGCTCTACCCGCAGAAAGGGCGCTGCCTCTGGCTGCCCACTTATACCTGGCAGCGGAAACGATACTGGATTGATACCCCGAAGCCAGGCAGTAAAGGAACAACTGCCTTTTCACAAGAGTGGGCCCCGGGCTCAATGCTTCATCCGTTGTTAGACCAACGGCTGCACTCACCCCTTAATGAGATTTTATTTGAGTCCCGGATCAGCACGGATTCGCTGCCTTTTTTACAGGATCATCGGGTAGGGGGAATGGTGATTTTTTCAATAGCTTCTTACCTGGAAATGATTTTGGCTGCTGTGGCGGAGGCCTTCGGGTCAGACCAGTATATCCTGGAAGAGGCAGCCATACATGAGCCCCTAGTCCTTTCAGAAGGTGATGTTCAGACCGTCCAGTTAATACTGGGTCCCGGGGAGCCCGGGGAGTTTTCTTTCCAGGTCTTCAGCCTCGCAGCGGAGACAGGAAGAGAATCCTCTTCCTGGAGATTACATGCGGAGGGAAAGGCTCGTACCGGGAACCCGGACAAAACTTCCTTCACCGACAAAGCTATCTCCCCGGAAGAGATAATCGGGCAATACCAGGAGGAGTTGTCTGCCGGTTGGTATTACCAGAAACTTAAAGAAAATGAACTAGATTATGGTGCCAACTTCCAGGGGATCAAGAAGGTCTGGCGAAAAGATGGAGAAGCCCTGGGCCAGTTATCTCTCCCTGAATCCCTGGTTTCCAATGTTGGGGAATACTATGTTCACCCTGCCCTCCTGGAGGCCAGTTTCCAGCTTTTTGCCGCTGCACTTTCTGGAAAGGATGAATGGAACGTTAAAGGAGGTATTTACCTGCCATTTGCCCTGGAGAGTTACCGCTTTTTTAACCGCCCCGGCACCCGGTTGTGGAGCCAGGCCTTTCTTCGGCAAGGGGACCCCTTGAAAGAGGAAATCCTCGGCGGAGATTTTATCCTGATCAATGAGACAGGAGAGGTGGCAGCGGAAGTTAAGGGAATGATGTTCAAACGGGTGAGTCAAGAGGCGCTGAAGCGCACCACAAAGGAACAATCAGGTGATTGGCTTTACCAGGTTGAGTGGAAGCCTAAGGCCTGCGTCCAATCAGACCAGGCCCCGGACCAGGAGCAGTCGGACAAGCAGGGAACCTGGCTGATCTTTTCCGACCGAGAAGGCTTAGGAGCTTCCCTAGCAGACCTGCTGGAAAAACTCGGTGAGTCCTATGTGATAGTCTTTCCCGGCGAGACTTATGAGAATTCAAAGGAAGAACATTTTAAGATAGATCCGACACAGCCTGAAGATTTCCACCGGCTGTTAAAAGAGGCATATGGAGGTGGTCAACCCCGGGTCCATCATGTGGTGTATCTCTGGAGCCTGGATACCGTACCCCCGGGAAAGATGACAGCAGCCTCCCTGGAGACTGACCAGGCGTTGAGCTGCGGCAGTGTGCTATACCTGTGCCAGGCCCTGGTGGCTGCAGGTTGGTCGAAGCTGCCCCGTCTGTGGTTGGTGACAAAGGGAGGGCAGTTGGTAGACCCGGAGACGGATGTTGTGGCTTTAGCCCAGGCACCGTTGTGGGGCCTTGGTCATGTGATTGCCATTGAACACCCACAGCTTCGATGTGCGAGGGTGGATATTGATCCATCGGGTGAAACCGATGAAACCCAGTCCCTTTTTGAAGAAATCCGGGTGCAAGATCAAGATCAAGAAGATCGAGTCGCTTTTCGCCGCGGGGTACGTTATGTCCCCAGGTTGGTCTTTCACGAATCAAAGTCCCATGAGGCAGCAGTGTTTCGGTCGGATAGTACGTATCTCATCACCGGTGGACTCGGTGGTATCGGGTTAACAGTGGCCAAATGGATGGTTGAACAGGGTGCCCGCCATCTGGTCCTGGTGGGAAGAAGCAAGGGCTCGGCAGCAGCCCGGGAGGCTGTGGATGCCCTGAACAAGGATGACGTCCGGGTTGTGACAGCCAGGGCAGACGTTACCCGGGAAGACCAGGTTGCAGGCGTACTGGCAGAAATCAGTCAATCCATGCCGCCGCTTAAAGGCATTATCCACGCTGCCGGCACCCTGGACGACGGCGTACTTCATCTCCTGGATTGGGAACGGTTTGCTAAGGTTTTGGCCCCCAAAGTTGAAGGCTCATGGAACCTGCACGCCCTGACCCGGGATATACCGTTGGACTTCTTTGTTCTCTTCTCTTCAGTGGCTTCACTCCTCGGGGCCAACAGCCAGGGAAACTATGTGGCGGGCAATGCCTTTCTGGACGCGCTGGCGCATTATCGAAAAAGACAGGGGCTGCCAGCGTTGTGTTTGAACTGGGGACCCTGGACCGAGGTGGGTACGGCGGCAGCCCTGGCAAGCCGTTACAAACGCCGCTGGAAAGCAATGGGGATGGACACGATTCCCACCGAAAAGGGACTGCAAATACTGGGACAAATGCTCCGGCAGGACTCTGCCCAGGTGGCAATACTGCCGATCAATTGGCAGGAATTTATGCAGCAATTTGCCACCAGTGGTGCCAGCCTCCCATTACTCTCCGACCTGGTCCAGGAAGCACATCCGGGGATGAAAACCAGGCAGCAGTCCTTACAACAGACCGAACTCTTACAACGAATAAAAGCAGCCCCCCGGGCAGAACGTCGGGGCCTATTGTTTGCTCATGTTAAAGATCAAGTGATCAAGGTTTTACAACTTGAGCCATCCCACCCGGTGGAACCGCAGCAGGGATTGTTCGATATGGGTATGGACTCCCTCATGGCCATCGAGTTGAAGAACCGTATTGAAACCAGCCTGGGCATCCCCCTTCCGTCGGTTTTAACCTTTAACTATTCCACTATTGAATCTCTTGCAGAGCATCTTGAAAGTAAAATGGTGCCCCTGGAAGCGCCGGAGAAATCCGGGGAGGCAGCCGCCGGGTTCGATGAAATCAAGCACTCTAAAACAGAACCCATCGCTATTATTGGGATGAGCTGCCGGTTCCCGGGAAACTGCGATAACCCGGAAGCGTTCTGGTCTTTATTAAGGGATGGCGTGGATGCCATTACCGAGGTCCCGGCAGACAGGTGGGATGCAGATGCTCTTTTTGACCCGAACCCGGATACCCCGGGAAAGATGAACACAAAGTGGGGGGCATTTCTGGAGGATGTGGATGGGTTTGATGCCAGTTTCTTTGGCATTTCCCCGCGGGAGGCTATCAATATGGACCCCCAGCAGCGGATTCTCCTGGAGGTTACCTGGGAGGCACTGGAAAACGCAGGTCAAATAAAGGATAAACGGGGTGACAGCCAGACCGGGATATTTATAGGGCTTGCCACTAACGACTATCTCCGGCTTCAAGCGACTCTCAACGATCTTAACTGCATTGACGCCTATACCGGTACAGGAACTGCCGCCTGTATCACTTCCGGCAGGTTGTCGTATATTTTGGGGCTGCAAGGGCCAAATATGACGCTTGATACGGCCTGTTCTTCGTCTTTGGTGGCTGTTCATCTTGCCTGCCAGAGCCTGCATAATAGGGAATGCGACCTGGCACTGGCCGGCGGTGTCAACCTCATCCTGCTGCCAGAAGTAGCAGCCTATTATTCCCGCATCCATGTCATGGCCAGCGATGGCCGTTGCAAAACCTTTGATGCCGCGGCTGATGGTTTTGTCAGGGGAGAGGGCTGCGGGGTGGTGGTTCTTAAGCGTCTCTCCGATGCCGAGGCTGATGGAGACAACATCCTGGCCCTCATCCGCGGTTCGGCCATCAACCACGATGGTCATACCAGCGGTCTTACGGTTCCCAACGGACTGGCCCAGGAAGCGGTCATTGGTAAAGCACTGGCCAATGCCGGGGTGAACCCGCTGCAGGTCAACTATGTGGAAGCTCACGGCACCGGCACATCCTTGGGAGATCCTATCGAGGTACAGGCCCTGGCAGCGGTCCTGGGTAAGGAGCGGTCAAACGATCACTCCCTGCTAATCGGTTCGGTTAAAACAAACATCGGTCACCTCGAAGCCGCCGCCGGTGCAGCCGGTCTAATGAAGGTGGTGCTGGCCATGAATCATAATGAAATACCACCGCATCTACACTTTAAAACCCCCAACCCTCACATCAAATGGGAAGAGATTCCCATTGAAGTTCCAACAGAACGAACCCCGTGGCCAGCCACAGGGGAACCGCGCATTGCTGGGGTGAGTTCCTTTGGCTTCAGCGGCACCAATGCCCATGTGGTCCTGGAGGAAGCACCCCGGGTTCCGGAGGACCAGCAGCAAGAAGAGCTCCCCGGGGATGGGGCATACCTGCTGCCAATTTCAGCGCACAACCCGGAAGCCCTGCAATGGGTGGTAAAGAATTATCTCGAATTCTTAACCGCCAATGGTTCAAACCCTGCCATTTTGCTGCATGACCTCTGCTGCACTGCCAGCCTGCGGCGAAACCATCACCTCTACCGCCTGGCCCTGGTAGGAAACACCAGGGAAGAACTCATCACCCAACTCAAGGTATTTTTACAAGGGGAATCCGCATCCGGCCTTTATTCCGGGAAAAAACCTCAAGACCACCGCCAAAAATTGGTGTTCGTGTTTCCCGGGCAGGGAAATCAATGGCCAGGTATGGGACTAAAACTCATGGACCGGGAACCGGTCTTTCGAGAGACTCTCCAACAGTGTGACCAACTGTTGGGTCATTATACCGACTGGTCTCTCCTGGATGTATTGAAAGCAAATGATAAAAAATCCCGTCTACAAGACACCGAGGTGGCCCAGCCCACAATTTTTGCCCTGCAAGCAGCGCTGGCTTCGTTGTGGAAATCATGGGGTATTGTTCCTGACGCAGTGGTGGGACACAGCGTGGGAGAGTTAGCAGCAGCCTATACAGCAGGGGTATTGAGTCTTGAGGAGGCCATACAGGTGGTTTACTACCGGGGAAAATTGATGCAGAAGATGGCAGGCCTGGGAAAGATGGTGGCAGTGGGTTTATCCCGGGAAGAGGCCGAGCAGATACTGGTGGAATACAACGATCGACTAGGCATCGCTGCCTTCAACAGCCCAATTTCAACTGTCTTATCCGGTGAGCCTGCCGATGTCGAAGAAGTTAACAACCGTTTACAGAAAAAGGAAATTTTCAGTCGGATATTAAAGGTAAATTATGCGTTCCACAGCCCCCAGATGGATTTGGCCCGGGATGAATTGGTCCAGGCTCTGCCAGGCTTGGACCCCCAGCCCGCATCACTCCCTATATTTTCCACCGTTACCGGCAAGAGCAGCGAGGACCTTACATTTGATGCTCTCTACTGGGGGCGAAATATGAGGGAACCCGTACTCTTTTCAGCAGCAGTCCAACAACTGCTGGAGAAAGGATACGAGATTTTCCTGGAACTCAGCCCCCATCCTACCCTTATTACTTCGGTAAGGGAAGGGCTGGATTTTCTAAGCAAAGAAGGTACTGTGCTTCCCTCTTTGCACCGGGAGAAAGATGATCGGGCAGTATTGTTGGGTTCTCTTGGGGCCCTGTATACCCGGGGAAATTCACCGGACTGGCGTAAGTTGTACCCCTCCGGCGGCCGCTTTGTGCAACTGCCGGCATATCCCTGGCAGCATGAGCGTTATTGGCTGGAAACCAGGGATGTAAATATGAGGTCCAACCGGGAAAGAACGCAGGACAACCGCATGGAACCGCAGCAGACAATAGATACGCTGCCAGGGAACGTGGACGATTGGTTCTATAAATTGCACTGGCAGCCTGCAGCGCTATCAAAGAACCAGCAGGCCCCGGGGCCTTTGCTGCAGCCCGCAGGAGAAACCTGGTTGATCTTTACCGACAGCAGCGGCATTGGCAAGGCACTTACCCGGCATTTAGTAAAACAGGGGGAACCGTGTATCCTCGTCTCACCTGGGGATACCTATAAGCGTACTTATAAGGGTAAGGACAGGGAGTATTTCAGGATTCACCCGGGGCGGCAAGAAGATTTTCAACAGCTCCTTAAAAATACGATAGGGCCGGGGCTGCCGGGCTGCCGTGGAATTGTCCACCTATGGGGAGTGGATATTGATCCCGCAGGAGAAACCACAGCAGCCTCCCTGGAAATGGCACAGACCTTGGGCTGCTCCAGTATCCTCTACCTGGTCCGGGAATTGGCAGCAGCCGGTTTACAAACTTTTCCCCGTTTGTGGCTGGTTACCCGGGGTGTCCAACCGGTGGAGGAATCCCACGGCCCCCTGGCAGTGGCCGGGTCACCCATCTGGGGGTTCGGTAGTGTTATGGCTGTGGAGCATCCTGAATTTTGGGGAGGGCTGGTGGACCTGGACCCGGGAGAATCAAGAGAAAAATGCTCCCTTCACTTACTGGAATGCATCAAGAACCCTGGCAGCGAGGATCAACTGGCCTTCCGCCAGGGAGAGTGTTACGCTGCCCGTTTGCTGCGGAGTCGCGAAGCAGCCCTGCAGTCACACTCCATCCGCTGGCGGCCCGATGGCAGCTACCTGGTCACCGGGGGGCTCGGGGACCTTGGCCTCCAGGTTGCCCGCTGGATGGTAGAACAGGGGGCACGGCGATTGATCCTCCTGGGGCGTACCCGGGTGCCCCGGCGCTCGCAGTGGGGAAAAATAGACAAGAAAAGCCGCCTGGCCCATCAAGTCGCTTGCATCCGGGAATTGGAAGCCATGGGTGCCAGTGTGCACTTGGCGTCTGTTGATGTGGCCGAGGAAAAACAATTGGCTTCTTTTCTAAAAAAATTTCATAATGAAAATTGGCCGCCGATCCGGGGTGTGATCCATGCAGCGGGACTGGTGCAGGTTAAAACACTGGTAACCATCAGTGTTGAAGATTTAACCACGGTGCTTCGCCCCAAGGTGTTGGGCGGTTGGCTCTTACACCGTCTTCTTAAGGATGCTCCCCTTGACTTCTTTGTTCTCTTCTCTTCTGCGGCTTCCCTATTAAATCCCCCGATGCTCAGCAGTTATGCTGCCGCCAATACATTCCTGGATATCCTGGCCCATCACCGCCGCGCCTCGGGGCTGCCAGCCCTGGGTATCAACTGGGGGGCCTGGTCAGAGGTGGGTATGATGGCACGGCAACTGCAGACCGTGGGAAGGAATGCCATGCCCCACGGCATGGGCTCATTCACGCCAAAACAGGGCGTAGAAGTGCTGGGACGGCTGCTTTGCCAGGATTCGGTGCAAGTCGGGGTGATGCCTTTTGACTGGCAGCAATTTTTCCGCTCTTACCCGGCAGCCAGTAGATTACCCCTGCTTACCCATATGGTACGTGAGACCCCTTTGTCGAGGGAAGACCGGGAAGAAAAAGGAAGGTTGACCCCGGATGCCCTCCTGAAAGCAAATACAGAAGATCGAAAGACACTGCTGGAGTCCTATTTACGTGACCAATTGGCAAGAATACTCCAGCTCCCTGCAGACAGGGTGGATGTGCATCAATCCATCCTCGAACTGGGCATTGATTCCTTAACATCGATAGAATTACAAAACCAGCTCAAAGCCGATCTTGGGCTGTCCATTCCTGTGGCAGCCTTTCTCCAGGGCCACAGCCTGGCCCGCCTTGCGGCACAAGTACTCGATCAATTACCGGGAGCAGGACCGGCACCCGTACCCAAAACGCCGGCAGCCCCGGAAACCGCAAAACAATTACTGGCAAACATCGACAAACTTTCGGATGAGGAAGTGGAACAATTGCTGAATGAAATTTCGGCTGCCGAGGAGGATAACAAATGAACCACGAATCAAAATCTATCTCGAATCTTTCTCCGGAGGAAAAGCGAAAACTCCTGGAGGAGAAGCTGCGAAAATTGGCGGATGCTTCCGAGTCCTCTATACAAAATAAAAAAAACGTTGAGGACATGTTTACAGAACGTGAGATGGACCTTCAACTCTTCCCTGATCCGGATGCAGAACCGGGGCTGAGCCCGGTTGTGGACAAGGATAGATGCAATACCATCATTGAAAGTTTCGGCGTATATCTTCCTCCAAAAAGCGTCTCCACTAAAGAAGTTTTAAAAGGCTGCAAAAAAAAGGTGCTGCTGCCACTGGAACGGCTGACAGGCATCAAATCCAGGCGCATGGCAGGAGAAACGGAATTTTCTATTGATTTAGCCAAAAAAGCCATTGAAGAATGCCTGGCCTATTCTAAATATAAACCGGAAAATGTTGACATGCTGATATGCTGTAATATTTCCAGGTACGATGCCCCGCTTCGAGTTTCCTTCGAGCCCAACACATCTGCCAAGCTCAAAAAGCACTTTGGTTTTCACAATGCACTCATTTTTGATCTTACCAATGCCTGCACCGGCATGTGGACCGGTGTCAGTATTGTTGACACTTTTCTCAACCTGGGGATGATCCAGTGTGGAATGGTGGTCAGCGGTGAGTATATTACCCACCTCATCCAAACGGCACAAAAGGAGATTAAAGGGGTTACGGATAAGCGTGTGGCGTGTTTAACCCTGGGTGACGCCGGGGCCGCCCTTATTTTGGAAAGGGCCCCGGACAACAACATCGGTTTTCATGAAATCGACCTGTATACGGTGGGTCGATATTCTCAATATTGCACAGCCATGGTCACAGACCAGGAGCACGGCGGCGCCATTATGTTGACGGACACATTCAAGCTGACCGCCGTCAATCTTCAACACGCCATTATGCATGCGGACTATACGCGAAAACGTATCGGCTGGTCACCCGATACATTTCAACACCTGATCATGCACCAGGTTTCCAAAATGTCACTGGATGGTGCCATACGTAAAATCAACAAGCTCTACCAGAGGAATATCTGTAACCAGGATAACGTAATCAATAATCTTATTGAACGCGGTAATACGGCTACTACCACCCATATGGTGGCGTTAAAGGACTGCATTGAGCAAAACAGGGTCAAATCCGGGGATAACGTGTTTTTCAGCATATACGGTTCAGGGCTTACTATCGGCTCGGCTTATTATACACTGGATGATCTACCGGACCGCATGCAGCGGCAGGAAGTTTCAAAACAAAAACCCCGGGAGTTAAACCCGCTTCCCTCTCCCAGGTTCCGGGTTGAGAGTATAGGTACCATCCCTACCATCACGGAAGCAAAAGACGTTAACGGAGATTCACTGGAGTTATCCAAAATGGCTGCCGAGGAATGCCTTAAAAACTCATCTTATGATCGCAGCGATATAGACCTTTTGATTTATACCGGGGTGTATCGAAAAGATTTCCTGTGCGAACCTGCAATTGCCACGCTGCTGGCCGGCCAACTAAGCATCAATGCCGACATTAATTCCCTGGATCAAAAGAGAACGTTTGCTTTTGATATTTTTAATGGGGGCGTCGGTTTCTTGAATGCATGTTATGTAGCTATACAGATGATTCGCGCGAAAAAACTCAAAAACGCCATGATTATCACCTCAGAAATTGAGAATAATGCTGACGCCTTCCCGGAAAAACAACTGGGCCTACAAGAGACCGCTTCAGCGCTGATTTTGGAACAAACCAGTGAAGATAACGGAAAATCCGGTTTCGGTCATTTTATTTTTGACTATTTCACCGATTACCTGGGAGCTTTTACTTCACACCTGACCTGGATAGACGGGAAAGCATACCTAAATTTCAATAAAGACCCTAATATATATGACTATTACTGCAAATGCATTCCCGGGACTGTCCATAAACTGCTAAGCCGCCAGGGCCTGGATATTTCACAAATTAAAATAATATTTCCACCGCAAATTTCTTCCTCATTTATTTTAAAATTAAGTGATCAGATGAATGTCAGCAAAGATAAATTCGTGGATATTGCCCGGGAGGGGAGAGATCTATTCACCTCATCGATGCCTTACACCTTTCAATACGCCAGGGAGTATCACCTGGTGGATGAAGGTGACGTTGGGCTGATTATTAATACTGGTTCCGGGATCCAGGTGGGCTGCGCTGTCTATTATTTCTAAACATAATCGGAGGAAAAATGATAGCCTTAGTTACAGGAGGCACAGGATTTGTTGGGGGTTTTTTAACAGAGAAATTGGTAGAAGATGGATGGGAAGTTTACTGTCTGGTTCGCAAAACCAGCTCACTGGAGTATCTACAAAACCTACCGGTGAATCTCATATATGGTGACCTCTTTTCTCTCCAATTGCTTTCCGAGGTGATGGGTAAAATCACTCATGTATTCCACGCAGCCGGCGTAACCAGGGCGCCTACCTCAGAGTATTATCATCAAACCAACGGATTAGGTACTTACAATTTACTTCAAGCCTGCGCCCTGCAGGCAAAGCGATTGAGGCTTTTTGTTTATGTTTCCAGTCAGGCCGCTGCCGGACCCAGTCCTGACGGGAGTCCCGTACGCGAAGATCAAGTACCTCGACCGGTATCAATATATGGCAGCTCAAAACTCGAGGGCGAAATATATTGCGCGAGATTCCAGTCACAATTGCCTATTACTATTATTCGTCCACCAATAGTCTATGGCCCTCGTGAGCGTACCCTCTACCGATATTTAGAAAAACAACTCAGATACGGAATTCGTCTAAGTTTCAAACGACACGCACGCTTGATTAGCCTAATTCATGTTCACGATTTGGTGCGGGGTATTTTGGCCGCTGCCGTGCACCCTAAATCCTTAGGGGAGACTTATTTCCTGGCTAATCCGGAGCCCTACAGTTGGTCTCAATTCTTTGATTCGATTGCAACAGTAATAGACCGCAAAACAATTTCTGTTACTATTCCACTATGGATTTTCCCGATAATCGCTGCACTGTCCAGGCTCTGCTCGAAGCTGTCCGCTAAACCTACAGTGCTGAATTTCGGAAGGCTGAACGAAATGCGTTATCGTTTTTGGGTCTGCTCCAGCGAAAAGGCTCGAGAACAATTGGGGTTCACAACTTCGTTGTCATTGGAAGACGGACTGCGTCAAACCGTTGACTGGTACCACCAAAATGAGGGGTTTAAGAAGTTGAAAAGGACAGGTAAGAATAACACATAATATTTATATAGAGAGGATTTTTGGCTGACCAGCGGGATAAGCGAAAAAAATCGGGAAAAAAACATTCATTCATCTATTGCATTTCTTAATAATTTCCTTTAATATATTTTCTTATGAAAAAAAACGATTTTCCTATCAGTTCTCTATTAAAAAGTATTCCAGGTAGAATAATAACAGGTAATAAAGACAGCAAAGGAGGGGAAAAATGACTACCACGATCGCAAGTGATGAATCAGGGTTTGTCAGGGAATTCACTGTTGAAAAGCTCAAGGCTTCAAGCTGTGACGAAATCATGGAATTATTTTCTACCCTGTCCGCACCACCCTTTTCAGAAATGAATGGTGAGTACAAGGCTGATTTGCTCGATCAAGGCACCGTGATCAAAAATGCCATGAGCAAATTCCTCTTGTTCAATCCGTTCCTGTTTGGCCATTGGCTTTGCAAGGCCTTTAAAACGGAAGGTGAAAACCATGGCCACGGTTATAATTCTTTTAGAAAATTCGGCAAGGTGATTCGTAAATTCCGCATGAAAACGGAAATTGTACCTTCCCGTTACGACGGGAAAGATGTTTTTCAATTATATTACCCCGCATATAGTTCTATTACGGGTATCATCAACATGGTAGATGAAATTCGTAAGATTCACGATGGGTTATACCTGGGGATAGGCACCTGGGGTTTTACTAAAAAGCAGGTCATGATACCAGGACCATTTTGCCTCTCAGGCCCCATTAACGAATTTGTCGGCTCCGATCGGGAGGAGGTAAAGGGGAGGGGAAAATAACAGGGACGGAACTTTAAAATTTGGATTTTTGGGGAAAAATTAAGCCATGTAATTGCAAAGCAATGGAAAGGGGAAATCGCATAACAGCCTGTTAATTGGAGATGGTGAATACCTCATCGCTGACATCGAAGGGGGGTTCACCGGGGGTGTTCCCACTGATACGGATCAAACAACTATCCGACGGTGTATCCGGTACGGTCCAGTTGTAACGGCCGCCTATAGCCGAAACCGTATCGATGGTTATCCATTCGTTCCCGTTGTCCACGGAGTACTCGATGATAACACTGTTAACTCCGGCACTGGTCCAGGTGATATAATATTCTTCTCCTACGGCCAGGCTTTCGCCGCCATTGGGGGTAAATACTTCTATAAAGGCTTGTGATGGATCGGAAATAGTAAATACTCCATCGCTGACATCCGACGGGTTTTCATCGGAATCTGCCCCAGTGACGCGGACCAGGCAATTATCCGACGGTGTTCCCGGTACAGTCCAGGTGTAATTGCCGTTATCGGCCGGGACCTTATCAATATATAACCAGGTACCCCCACTATTGACCGAGTATTCAATGATGACGTTATTAAGACCGCTGCAAGTCCAGCTAATGTTATATTCTGATCCGGTTTCCAGGTTTTCTCCACCGTTGGGAGTGAGAACAGTCAGGTCGCCGGTTTGTGGTTGGACAATAGAAAATACCGCATCGCTCACATCAACCGGTTGACCGTCGATTTCACTGATCCGAACCAGGCAGGTCTCCGAGGGTTCATCCGGTACGAGCCAATCAAAATCGCCATCGAAAATGGAACCAGTGATTTCTGTCCAGGAATCCCCACCGTTGATGGTATATTCGATTTTCACTTCTTCCCTGGGGTCGGTTGCGTACCAGGTAATACTATAACGGGAACCAATGGGTAATTCTTCTCCGCCATTGGGGGTAAGGACCGTTATGGTTGGGGATGAGGGGTGAACAATGGAGAATACCTCATCGCTGACGTCCGACGGTTTGGGATCACCGGCCCCATCACTGGCGGTAACTCGAACCAGGCATTCTTCCGACACCGTATCCGGTATGGGCCAATCATAGGTGCCGTTATTTACTGTCGATGAAACAATGGTTGACCAGGTGCTGCCGTTATCGAAGGAATAGTCAATCATTACAGTGTTAATCGTCCCGGTACCGGTCCAGGTAATCGCATGTACCGAACCTACTTCCCAGGTTTCGCCGCCATTGGGAGAGGTGACTTTAAAAGAATCCGACGAGGAAACAATTGAAAATACATCGTCGCTGACATCCGACGGTTTGGGGTCCAGGTCATCATCAGTGGCCCTAACCTGGACCAGGCATTGATCCGATACCGTATCCGGTATGGTCCAATCAAAGCTGCCGTTATTGGCTGTGGTTTGAACAATGGTTTTCCAGGTGGTCCCGTAATCTTGCGAATATTCAATGGTGACAGAATCGATGCCGCTACCGGTCCACTTGATTTCTTGCGTTGAACCCACGGTCCAGGTTTCGCCGCCGTTGGGAGAGGTGACGGTGATTTCGCCGGGTACCGGCTGGACAATGGAAAATACCGCATCGCTCACATCCAACGGCTGGCCATCGATTTCACTGATGCGAACCAGGCAGGTCTCTGACGGCGTATCCGGGACGAGCCAGTCATAATCACCGTTATTATCCACTGCCTCGGTTATTATTGTCCAGTCCTGGCCGCTGTTGACAGAATATTCAATTTTTACATCTTTCCTGGGCTCTTCCATGTTGACTGCAAGCCAGGTGATATTAATACTTGAACCCACGATTAATTGTTCTCCGCCATTGGGAGCGGTGACCGTTATGGTTGGCGAGGGGGGAAGAACGATTGAGAATACACTGTCGCTGACATCCGACGGTCTGGGATCACTGCCCCCATCATTTGAGGTAATTCGAACCAGGCATTCTTCCGACGCAGTATCCGGTGTAGTCCAATCAAAGCTGCCGCTATTGGGTGTGGCTTGAACAATGGTTTTCCAGGTGGTCCCGTAATCTGGCGAATAGTCGATGGTGACAAAATCGATGCCGGTACTGGTCCATTTGATTTCATAAGAAGAGTCCGCTTCCCAGGTTTCGCCACCGTTGGGAGAGGTAACGGTGATGGCGCCGGGTGACGGTGAAACAATGGTAAATACCGCATCGCTCACATCCTCCGGCTGACCGTCAATTTCACCGATGCGAACCAGGCAGTTATCCGACGGCGTATCCGGGACGATCCAGTCATAATCACCGTTATTATCCACCGCCTCGGTTATTATTGTCCAGTCCTGGCCGCCGTTGACAGAATATTCAATTTTTACATCTATCCTGGGCTCTTCCATGTTGAGTGCAAGCCAGGTGATATGAATACTTGAACCCACGATTAATTGTTCTCCGCCATTGGGAGCGATAACCGTTATAGTCGGCGGCGATGAGGGAAGGACGATTGAGAATACACCGTCGCTGACATCCGACGGCCTGGGATCACTGCTTCCATCATTGGCGGTAACTCGAACCAGGCATTTATCCGACACGGTATCCGGTACGGTCCAATTAAAGCTGCCGTCATTGGATGTGTTTTGAGTAATGGTTTTCCAGGTGGTCCCGTTATCTGTCGAATATTTAATGGTGACATGATTAATATCACCGGTACTGTTCCACTTGATTTCCTGCGAAGAACCCGCAGTCCAGCTTTCGCCGCCGTTGGGAGACCTGACAATAATAGAGCCGGGAACAAGGGAAACAATCGAGAAGACATTGTCGCTGGTATCCGATGAGCCTTCATCGACATCATTGCCACTTACCCGTATCAAACAGTTGTCTGAAGGCTGGTTCGGTATGAGCCAATTGTAACTGCCGTCATTTTCCGTGGAGGCTGTAATCTTTTTCCAGGTTCTGTCGCCATTGATGGAATATTCAATCATAACATTTCCCCCACCTCCTTCGCTGCTCCAGGTAATGGTTTGTTGGGAACCCATCTGCCATTGTTCGCCGCCGTTGGGTGAAGTCACGGTAATGGCAAAATAGGTGGTATCGGATACTTCATTACTGTACTCACTATCAAGCGTATTTCCATTAAATACGCCAGGTTGGCTGCGGGTTTGAACCACAAAATAGTAGGGGGTTCCCGAGTTCAGGCCGGTAACGATCATGGATGAAACGGTTTTATCAACAGTCATTCCAAAAAACGTATAAGGCCCTCCTTGTGTGGTACTATAAAAAACCCTGTATCCTCCTTCACCTGCCGTATAAGTAATGGGTGTCCAGGACACTTCTATGGAATTATTTGACAAAACAGATGCCGAAACATCGGAAGGCGCAATGGTCTGGGTACTTTCCCAATCCGGGTCCTTTTGGTTCAAGAATGCAACTAAAGTATCATCATCGGTATATAACGCATTGTACCCGATATCGGTATCGGATAAGCCGGTCAGGTTGGTCAAACCGGTGGGAATGCTTCCAATTAGTTTGTTGCCCCTGAGCCAGAGGGTATTAAGATTGACCAGGTTTCCCAAACCGGATGGGATACCGCCGCTCAGGGCATTGGCACGGAGACTAAGATACTCTAAAAGGGTCAAGTTTCCAATTTCAGAGGGAATATTTCCACCTAAATCATTGGAACCTAAATCTAGATATCTTAAATTGACCAGGTTAGTCAAACTGCCGGGGATACTTCCGCTTAGTTGGTTGTCCAGGATTCTAAGCGTTTGAAGATTGACGAGATTTCCCAGGCTCGAGGGAATGCTGCCGGTAAGCTCGTTATTATCCAGGTTAAGGTATTCCAGGTTGGTCAAATTTCCAATTTCAGTGGGAATATTCCCATTAAAATCATTGCCGCTGAAATCCAGGTACCTTAACTGTCCCAGGCTTCCTATGGTGGTGGGAATCGGACCGGAAATAGGATCATAAGATTGAGGGCTCCCGTCTTGCTTTAAATCGAGTTTTGTTAATTGTGATAGGTCTCCGATTTCAGAGGGGATTGTTCCTCCCAGTTCATTGTAACTGAGATCGATCTCTTTCACGTGGTTATTTTCTACGGTTATTCCATACCAGGTGTACTCGGTTCCCGGGTCATTAAAACTTCCGTCCGGTTTTTTCCAATTGGTTCTTGCCAGCCAATAATCTCCATCTGTGCTGTTGTAGAGGGCGATCAGGGCTTCTCTTTCAATGAGTGGAATTGCATTGGCCGAAACAGCGATAGTAAAAACGCTGTCACTGGTATCCGCCGGACTGCCGTCGGTCTCGCTAACCCGGATCAAACACTGGTAAGAAGGCGCAGCAGGTACTGTACATGGATGCATACCGTCATTTTCTGTGGATGCAATAATTACTGTCCAATAACCGCCGTTATCAGCGGAATATTCGATTTTTACATTTCCCTCGACAGCGTCGCTGGTCCAGGTAATATTCATTCCCGAACCCACCACCAGGGTTTCGCCGCCGTTGGGATAGGTAACGGTTATAGACGGGTCATCGGTTTCAAAGGTCTCTTCATTGCCGTAAGCCGTACCCACGGAATTGACGGCATAAGCCCTTACATAATAGACGGTATTTGGGGTTAAATTTGTCAATGAACTGGTAAAAACCCCTGTCCCGTTTCCATCCACGGTATGGCTGTCATCAGTGGTGGGATTCTGGGAAGTACTCCAGCATACACCCCTGGCGATGACTTCCGCCCCCCCGTCAGAGGTAACCTCGCCGCCACCGGAAGCAGAGGTGGTGGTTATCGAAGATACGGGTGTGGTAATAACCGTAGGTGGTGCAATGAAAGTCAGCTTTGTAACAAAGGCGTCACCTGCTTGATATGTCTGGTATGGATTCACGGTGGGAAAATCCTGACTACTTGTAGACCCGGTCAAATAGGCATTGGCGTTTGGATCAAGGGCTATTCCATGGCCATAGTCAGACGACGTACCGCCTAAGCAGGTGGAATAGATGAGACTGGCAGCACCGCTCCTGGTGGTATCTATCCTGGCAGCAATGGCATCGGAATATCCTCCTTGATATGTCTGGAATTCATTCAGACAGGGAAAATCCGTACTCAGTGTATATCCGGTCACATAAACATTGCCGCTGCTGTCCACCGCTATTCCAGCGGGCCTATCATCACCCGACCCGCCTAAGTAGGTGGAATAGATGAGACTGGCAGCACCGCTCTGGTTCGTATCTAACTTGGTAACAATCAAATCCCAGGTTCCTCCTCGATGGGTTGACTGGTATGGATTTAGAGTGGGAAAATCAGGACCGCTTGAATTTCCAATCACATAGGTATACCCACTGGTGTCTACCGCTATTTTACCGCAAGCATCACGATACAGCCCCCCTAAATAGGTGGAGTAGATAAGACTTGCGTCACCGCTCTGAGTCGTATCTATCCTGGTAACAAAAGCATCAGAATCGCCATAATCCGGGTCTGACTGGTATTGATTCAGGATGGGAAAATCCGTACTATATGTAAAACCGGTCACATAGGCATTGCCGCTGCCGTCCACCGCTATTCCCTGACCATAATCAGTATCGCTGCCCCCAAGGTAGGTAGAATAGATGAGGCAAGAGGCACCGCTCTGGGTCGTATCTATCTTGGTAACAAAAGCATCTTCAACTCCCGGATCTTCCTGGAATTGATTCAGGATAGGAAAACCTGCACCATATGTCGATCCGCTCACATATACATACCCACTGCTGTCTACCGCTATTCCCCTGCCACCATCATAATCTTCCCCCCCTAAGTAGGTGGAATAGACAAGACTCGCGTCACCGCTTTTAGTGGTATCTAGCTTTGTAACAAAGGCATCCTTATATGGTTGATCTGCCTGAATTTGATTCAGGATGGGAAAATCTGCACTATGTGTACCTCCGGTCACATAGGCATTCCCCTCTTCGTCAACGGCGATTCCATAGGCGGAATCATTACTCGAGCCCCCCAGGTAGGTGGAATAGACAAGACTCGCGGCACCGCCTTTAGTGGTATCTATCTTTGTAACAAAGACATCATAATCTGGCTGATCTGCCTGGAATTCATTCAAGATGGGAAAATCCGTACTCCTGGTAAATCCGGTCACATAGGCATTGCCATTGCTGTCCACCGCTATAGCATCACCACTCTCATAATCCCCTCCCCCCAGGTAGGTGGAGTAGGCCAATATAACAGGATCGATAATTAATTCACAATTTCTGTCGTATTTCCCCACCTCAAATCCATA